>OHMN01000095.1_pt1 | contig 88584 bp, 69 predicted proteins | sample 1569361 | NCBI WGS metagenome assembly OHMN01 (sample SAMEA3541508, study PRJEB24748) | human gut metagenome | biome: human gut; feature: human-associated habitat; material: faeces | place: China | collected 2012
AAAAGATTTGGAAATAAAAAAGGATGTGTGGTATGTAGGGACAGATGCGGAAGCAGCCGGGAAAATCCAGGCAAAGATGTTAGCACAGCTTTGGGAAAAACAGCAAGAGACGGTAGATAAGAATCAAAACGGAAAGATAGAGTATATCTTGGTAGAAGGAGAAGAATCTCATTATGATACGATTCGAAGGACCAATGGATTTTTAGAAACAAGTAAAGAATTGCCATTAAATCAGCTACAAAATCTTTCAGCAGATTGGAAACGAGAACTTGCATTTGAAAAGTTCGCAGCGCTTGAGGAAGTGATGATTCAAGATACAGAAGTTATTATTTGCAATAATGATGACATGGCACTTGGAATCTATGATTATTACAAAGCCAATCAATTAGATGTGCCGGTAATTCTTGGAATCAATAATAGTCAGGAAATGAATGAAAAGGTCTTAAGTGGCGAAATCTATGGGACAGTGGATAATAATGTAGAAGATCAGGTGGAAAAAATAGATGGCTTAATGAGGAAAGTTTTAGAAAAAAATGAAGCAGATGAGCCAAAAATTTGGTATAGCGAGCCGTATGAGATTATAAAACGTAAATGTCCATAATATACGCACAATTGTGTGGGAGAGAAAATATAAAAATGGTTGTTTTATCTTGACATTAATGCGTTAAAATGGGTATAATATTGTCATATTGTCGACAATTTACAATTTGAACGCAGATAAGCATCCCCCTTACCCGCCGCTTAGTGCTCTGCGCACTTGAAGTGGGGGAATGCTTATCTGCGTTCATGAGCAAGTAGCAAAGCGGATTGCGAATGTCCGCTTTACATCGACAGGAGAGATGAGAAAGAGAGGAAAGGTATAGAAGATGACAAAATACACAATACGAAGAATCTGTATGGCATTTGTTACATTGCTGCTTGTTGCTTGTATTACGTTCTTTTTGATGAATGCGATTCCGGGTAATCCATGGTTATCAGAAAAAACACCGTCTGAGGCGACAATCCAGGCATTGAATGCAAAATACGGACTGGATCAGCCTATGTATGTTCAGCTGGGCAAGTATCTGAAAAACTTGGCACAGGGAGATTTTGGAACTTCCATCAAGATGCAGAAGAACCGTCCGGTTCTGGGAATTATCAAAGAAATGTTCCCGGTATCTGCAAAAGTAGGTAGCCTTGCTCTTTTATGGGCAGTGCTTTTAGGCATTCCGTTGGGATGTCTTGCAGCATTTAAGAGAGGAACTTGGATTGACAGTTTTCTGCGAGTGCTGTGTACTATCGGTATTTCCATGCCGGGGTTTGTAGTTGCAACTTTATTATTACATACATTCTGTGGTGGTGTTGAGGGAATCAAAGTTTTCCCGGCGTTGTTTGATGGTACTCCGCAAAGTTATGTGTTGCCGTGTGTAGCCCTTGGTTTTTATCCGATGTGCTATTTGTCCAGACAGACCAGAACATCTATGTTGGATGCAATCAATCAGGAGTATATTAAAACAGCAAGAGCAAAAGGTTTGAAGAATAGTAAAATTATTTTCAAACATGCATTACGTAATGCATTAATTCCGGTTATTACTTATTTGGGACCACAGATCGCATTTACACTTTGCGGCGGTTTGGTTGTAGAGACCGTATTCTCTATTCCGGGACTGGGAAGATATTTTGTACAGGCAATTCAGAATCGTGACTATCCGTTAATTATGGGAACAACTATTTTCCTGGCAGCATTTATTATCATCATGAACTTGCTCGTAGACATATGTTATAAACTGGTCGATCCGCGTATCAATCTGGCAAAGGGAGGAAATTAAGGTAATGTCTGAAAAGAAAAGATATCATAAACCAGGTTCTCTTCAGCCGAATATTGAGGATATCCTCCAGTGGAATGATTTGCCGGCAGATGCGTTTGAACCGGCAACCTCTGAAGAGAAAGAGAATTTTATTCAGGAACGCAAAAGTGTGTCTTATTGGAAAGATGCATGGAGACGTCTTCGTAAAAATACCGTTGCAATGGTTGCATTGGTAATTATTATCCTGCTGGCGCTTTTTGCGTTTGTAGGACCATCTATTGTACCATATACTTATAAACAGCAGATTCGTGGTTCTGAAGCGTTGCATCCTTGGCATTACAGCCTGAAAGAACAGGAAAAAATCAATGCTTATATGGAAGAACATAACGGTGCAGGAAACCTGACACCGGATGAAGCAGTAGAAAAAGCACGTAAAGAGGCAGAAGCCAAAGGTGAAACCTTATCTCGTGTGGATGAAGCAAAAATTCGTGCAAAAGCAAATGTATCTCAGCAGGAAGCTGAAAGTGAAGAAGTGACAGAAGAAGATGCAGCAAAAGCACTGAAAATCAAACATAGTATGTTTGGATATTCGAATGTAGAATTAGAAAAGAAAGCAGCCGGAGAGAAAGTATTCCCTCATGTGTTTGGTACCGATGATCAGGGCCGTGATATTATGGTGCGTGTTATGGTTGGTGCCAGAGTATCCATTATCGTAGGTATTTGTGCAGCAATCTTAGTATTGATCATTGGTGCAATTTACGGATCCATTTCCGGTTACTGCGGTGGTGTAGTCGATAGTGTTATGCAGCGAATTGTAGAAATTATTTACTCTATTCCGGAGATGCTGATTATCTTGTTGCTCTCTGCAACTTTAAAACCGGCTCTGGAACAGTTCCAGAATTCTGGTGATGGTGTTTTACAGCGTCTGGTAACTTTACTTGGACCGAACCTGATTTCTATGTTTATTGCATTTGGTCTGTTATATTGGGTAACCATGAGTCGTATTATCCGTGGTCAGATTTTACAGTTAAAACAGCAGGAATATGTAACAGCAGCAAGAGCACTGGGTGCGAAAGGTGGACGTATCATTAGTAAACATCTGCTTCCGAACTGTATCGGACAGATTGTTACAACAACCTTCTTGCAGATTCCATCCGCAATTTTCCTGGAATCTTTCTTATCTTTCCTGGGTGTTGGTGTATCTGCTCCGCTTACCAGTCTGGGTTCCATGTGTTCCGAAGCATTAAGCGGATTAAGCACCTATCCGTACCGACTGCTCATTCCGGCAGTGATCTTAAGTGTTATGATCCTGTCTTTGAACCTGTTTGGTGACGGTCTGCGTGATGCATTAGATCCGAAACTGAAAAAATAAGAAAGGGAGAGACGTAATGGAACAGAATAATAAAACTGACAAGCTGTTAGAAGTCAGAGATCTCCAGGTTTCTTTCTTCACTCCGGCAGGAGAGGTAAAAGCAGTAAATGGAATCAGTTATGATTTAGATTATAATGAAGTAATGGGTGTGGTAGGGGAATCCGGATCCGGAAAGAGTGTGGAAGCATATTCTATCATTGGATTGTTACAAAATCCGGGAAAAGTAATCGGTGGCTCTATCACATTTGAAGGTCAGGACGTATTGGCAAAAACTCCGTCAGAAATGGTAGATTTCCGTGGAAGCGAAGTAGCAATGATTTTCCAGAATCCAATGACCTGCTTGAATCCGGTCTATACGATTGGAAATCAGCTGATGGAGGCTTTAAAAGCGCATGATAAAAGCATCAGCAAAGAAGAAGCACAGAAACGTGCGATGGAAATGCTGGAAGAAGTTGGTATCAACAATGTAGAAAAACGTATGAAGCAGTATCCACATGAACTTTCCGGTGGTATGCGTCAGCGTGTTATGATCGCAATGGGGTTGATTTGTCATCCAAAGCTTCTGATTGCGGATGAACCGACTACAGCGCTTGATGTAACAATTCAGGCGCAGATTCTGGAATTAATGAAAAAACTTCAGAAAACAAACCGAATGGGTATTATTTTTATTACCCATAACCTTGGTGTTGTAGCAGAAATCTGTGACAAAGTATCTGTTATGTATGCAGGTAAGATTGTAGAGCAGGGAACGGTAGAAGATATTTTCTATGCGCCGGGTCATCCTTATACCAGAGGACTGCTTCGCTCTATGCCTCGTGTCGATGCGGATAGCTATGAGCGACTGATTCCAATTGAAGGAACACCAATTGATATGTTAAACCCGCCGGAAGGATGCCCGTTTGCACCTCGTTGTGAAAGCGCGATGAAAATTTGCTTACAGAAAATGCCGCCATATGTAGAATTAGGAGAAAATCACAGATCAGCATGTTGGTTGTGCGTACAGGAGCAGATTAAAGCACAAAAAGAAGCAGCAAAAAATAATAATGAAAAAATGGAGGCAGACAACCATGAGTGAGAAAAAAGATACTCTTGTTCAGGTTGAGCACCTGAAAAAATATTTCCCAATCAAAGGTGTTAAAGGACCTGGAGTGCAGGCTGTAGAAGATATCTCCATTGAAGTAAAAAGAGGAGAGACACTTGGTCTGGTAGGCGAATCCGGTTGTGGAAAAACAACATTTGGTCGTACCGTATTACAGTTATATAATCCGACTTCCGGAAAAATTGTATATGATGGAGAGACGATTTTTGAAGGACAAGATCCTTGGAAAAGAGATGAAAATGGAATTCTTCATCCGGTGAAAGTTCCAAAAGCAAAACAGGTAAATATGCTTCCATATCGTCGGAAGATGCAGATCATTTTCCAGGATCCATCTGCCAGCTTGGATCCACGTATGACAGTTGGAGAAATTATCGGTGAAGCATTGGACATTCACAAGCTATGTCCGAATCAAAAAGATCGAACCGACAGAATCAAAGAGTTACTTAGCCATGTAGGCTTAAACACTGAGCATGCGAATCGTTATCCACACGAGTTCTCCGGTGGACAGCAGCAGCGTGTAGGTATTGCCCGGGCATTAGCAGTAAATCCGGAGTTTATTGTATGTGATGAACCGATTTCTGCATTGGACGTATCCATTCAGTCTCAGGTTGTTAATATGCTGGAAGATATGCAGCAGGAATTGGGATTGACCTATTTGTTCATTGCGCATGACTTATCGGTTGTAAGACATATTTCACATCGTATTGGTGTTATGTATCTTGGAACAATGGTAGAGCTTGCAGAAAGTTATGAGTTGAACCGTAATCCATTACATCCATATACGAAAACCTTGCTTTCAGCAGTTCCGGTTCCGGATCCGCAGGTGAGCAAAAATCGACAGCGAATTGTATTAGAAGGTGATATTCCATCTCCAATGAATCCTCCAAGTGGCTGTCGTTTCCATACTCGCTGCCCATATGCTACAGAGAGATGTAAGCAAGAGGTGCCGAAATTTAAAGAGTATGAAAAAGAACACTGGGTGGCGTGCCACCTTTTGGAACGGTAAGTAACACGGGGAAACGAGCTGTTCTCACATGGATAATACAGGGATTCCTGTTTATCAATAAAAGAAGAAAAGGAGAGAAGATATGAAGAAAAAAGTTTTATCTATCCTGTTAGCTGCAACATTTACAGTATCTATGCTTGCAGGCTGCGGAAGCAGTACAGCGAAGGATGACGGTGCAGCTAAGAAAGAAGATGTGGCAGACGATGCAGAAAAAAAAGACACCGCAAGTGATGGAGAGTTTAACATCACAGTAAACCTGGCTTCTGAGCCACAGACAATGGATCCGACATTAAGTACTTCTTTAGATGCCGGAACAATGGCTCATCACTTATTTGAAGGTCTGATGAAATGGGAAGACAGTGGAAAAGAGACAAATGGTTCTGATGGTACTGCAAACAGTGCTGCACTGGTTCCTGGACAGGCAGAAAGTTATGAAAAAGTAGCAAATGATGACGGAACTGTAACTTATACATTTAAACTTCGTGATGGAATCAAATGGTCCGATGGACAGGATGTAACAGCAAATGATTTTGAATATGCATGGAAACGTCTGGTAAACCCAGAAACCGCAGCAGACTACAGTTATATGTTAGACTGTGTTGTAAATGCACAGGATATTATCGATGGTAACAAATCAGCAGATGAACTGGCTGTTAAAGCAGTAGATGACAAAACATTTGAAGTAACTTTAGTAAATGATTTACCTTACTTTGAAGAATTATGTGCGTTCCCTGCTATGATGCCGGTACGTCAGGACATGATCGAAAAAGGCGGAGATCAGTGGACATTCAACGTTGATACTTATATATCTAACGGTGCTTACAAAATGAAAGAGTGGACACACAACTCTCAGATCGTAGTAGAAAAGAACGAAAACTACTATGATTTTGAAAATCTGGGACCGGAAACCATTACTTTCAAATTAATGGACAACCAGAACGCAATGTTATCCGGATTTAAATCCGGCGAATTAGATTTCATCCAGGATGCGCCTCAGGCAGAAATTACAAGTTTGATCGCTTCCGGCGATATGAAAATCGTAGACTATATCGGAACTTATTATGTATGTTTCCAGACAGAGAAAGAGCCATTTAACGATCCGAAAGTTCGTAAAGCATTCTCTCTGGCAATTGACCGTACTTATATTGTAAACCAGGTAACACAGTCCGGACAGGTAGAAGCAGGTGGATTCGTTCCGGCTGGTATCTATGACGCAGAAGGCACTGACGGAGATGACTTCCGTACAGTTGGTGGAGATTATTATAAACCTACAGATGCAGACTATGAAGCGAACTGTGAAGAAGCAAGAAAACTGCTTGCTGAAGCAGGATATGAAAACGGTGAGGGCTTCCCGGTTGTAGAATATCTGTACAACACAAGTGATGCTCACAAAGCAGTAGCAGAAGCACTGCAGTCTATGTGGGAAAATGAACTTGGTGTAACCGTAACATTAAACAACCAGGAATGGGCTGCATTCCTGCAGACACGTAAAGACGGAGATTATTCTATCGCACGTAACAGCTGGATCGCTGACTACAATGATCCAATGTCCTTCCTGGATATGTGGCTGACTGGCGGAGGAAATAACGATTGTCAGTATTCTAACAGTGACTATGATAGCCTGATTGCACAAGCAAAAGCAGAAACAGATACCAGCAAACGTATGGAACTGTTACATCAGGCAGAAGATAAACTGGTTGGTGAAGATAGTGTATTAGCTCCAATTTACTTCTATACTCAGAAATACATGCTGGCAGATGGCATCAAAGGTTTATATTGCTGTCCACTGGGATACTTCTTCTTTGGATATACCCATCAGTAATAAAAATTTGTTATGATAATGAAACAGCCCGGACATTGAACTCCGGGCTGTATTTTTCTAATAAGAATTGAAAATGAAGAGGAAAAAATAAGATGAAAGCTTATGAACGTTTTTTAAAATATATTGCAGTTTGGACTGCAAGTGATGAAAACAGCAAGAGTGTTCCGACAACAAAAAGACAACTGGATCTTGGAGCGCTTCTTGTAGAAGAGATGAAAGCACTGGGACTTTCAGACGTAAAAATGGATGAATATGGATATGTGTATGGCTATCTTCCTGCTACCGAGGGTATGGAGGCAGTTCCGGCACTTGGCTTAATCGCACACTTGGATACAGCTCCGGATTATAATGGACGTGATGTAAAGCCACAGCTGATTGAAAATTATGATGGGAAAGATGTCGAACTTGGTACTTCTGGAAAAGTGCTTACGGTAAAAGATTTTCCAAGATTAAGCAGTTATAAAGGAAGAACGTTAATCACAACAGATGGTACTTCATTGCTTGGCGCAGATGATAAGGCCGGAATTGCAGAGATTCTTACCGTAGTGGAAGAACTGATGCAAGAAAAAACTCCTCATGGAAAACTCTGTATTGCGTTTACACCGGATGAAGAAGTCGGAGGCGGAGCAGATTACCTGAAACTTTCCGAATTTGGCGCAGTTTACGGTTATACTTTAGATGGTAGCCATGAAGGAGAGATTCAGTTTGAAAACTTTAATGCAGCCGGTGCGGAAGTCATTGTGCATGGAGTGAATGTTCATCCGGGAAGCGCAAAAGATATTATGAAGAATGCGCAGACCATTGCAATGGAACTTCACGGAATGCTTCCAAAAGCGGAGTGTCCGGAAAAGACGGAAGGATATGAAGGATTTTATCATCTGATGGAATTTAACGGGACTGTAGAGCAGGCTGTGATGAAATATATTATTCGTGATTTTGATCCGGTATTATTTGATGTAAAACAGGAGAAACTACGTCAGGCAGTAGCGCAAATCAATGCTATTTACGGAGAAGGAACCGCAGAGGTAAAAATCGAAGAATCTTATCGTAACATGAGAGAAAAGATTGAGCCATGTATGCAGTTAATTGAGTATGCAAAAGCAGCTTGCAAAGAAGCAGGAGTAGAACCGGATGTTTCTCCGATTCGAGGAGGTACAGATGGTGCGCGTCTGAGTTTCCGAGGTTTGCCATGTCCGAATCTTGGTACCGGTGGAGATGGCTTCCATGGTCCATTTGAGCACATAACGGTAGAAGGAATGGATTTATCCGTAGAAATCGTTAAGAAGATCATCAAAAAAATGTGATGTTTTTGTGATAAAACTTTACAGTGAAAGAAAATTCATGTAAAATACTTTGTGATAAATTTTACAGTGGTAACGGATTCACATAGAACACTTTGTGGTAAGAGGAGATATATGAGTGAATTATTATACAAAACATTAAGAGAAAGCGTAGTAAATGCCATTCGAACGAAAATTATGAAGCGTCAGATTCGTCCCGGAGAGCGGATCGTGGAGCTGGAGCTGGCACAGGAATTTCATACCAGTCGAGGACCGATTCGTGAGGCATTACGCCAGTTGGAAATTGAGGGGCTTGTAGAGTATACAAGAAACGTGGGGTGTTCTGTGAGAAGGTTTTCTCTTATGGATTCTTATGAAGCTTATTTGTTGCGTACAAATTATGAAATTGTCAGTATACGTTTGCTAAATGGAAAAATACCGAAAGATACGATTCGAAAAATGGAAAGTATTTTGGAGCATATGAAACATATTCCAATTGAAAAATTTGACAAAGTATTTGAATATGATAATCGATTTCACGAGCAGTTAGTGATAATGTCAAAACTTCCGCGTCTTGAAAAAGCATGGAAAGAGTTATATTTCAGTAATCTTTTGGCAGGCTATGAATTATTGAAAGATAAAGGAGAGATTTTGGAGCGTCAGTATGAAAATCATCTTGCAATTTTAGCAGCTTGTAAAGAAGGAGATTGCGAAAAAATCTGTCAGGAAGTAAAAAAACACTATTGGAGAACAATTTACCGAATTTTACAAGAACAAGAAAATGAAGATACAGAGTTGGAAAAAAACTGGATGATGGCAATTTAACCAAATCAAGGAAGTCCCCTGCTTTAATTGCAAAAAGCAATAAGCAAGGGTGGGGACTTGCTTGTATCAGGAGGGGGTAAGCCCTTTCTGATAAGCTGCGTAGCAGCTATTTGGTTATGAGCAAGTAGCGAAAGCGGATTGCGAATATCCGCTTGACTTAACTTCGGGATTTTTTGTTAAAAAGTGATCGAATAGTCTCATGTTTCGGGATAGCTTAAAATCGTGGAGGTGTAGATTATGGAATCTATGCATTTGTCAATTCACTAGGAAAAAACTGGAAGACAGATCAAATATGCCTTCAAACATAGAAAGCTTGTGAACGGACACCGCTGTACTTATAAAAGACAGTGGAATGAGGACAGGATTAATGCGGCAGTTGAGGGAATTATCCGCAAATTTGTGAAGAATTCAAAGTTTGCTCGGGAAATTCGTAAGCAGATAGGAAGCAGCATGGATACTTCAGAACTTGACAGGGAATATGATGGATTAAAAGACATGTGCATATATGTGGAACATTGTGATGGGACTTCAGCTTCTATTTTAAAAGTTAAGAGAAAAGACTCCGAAAGGGGTCTTTTTTGTTATTAAAAAAAATAATATTTATTGTGCAAATTTCACAAAATAAATAGATAAATTTTTACTAAAGCAATGGTAAAAAGAGTTTGACTTAAAGTAAAAAATTGTGGTAAATTTATTACTGAAATGAAAAATAGTGATACTTTAAAAGAAAAGAAGTGGGGAAGAGCAAATGAGTATTGTGATCAACAATTCAAAAAATGTTTTCTTGTTACAAACAGTTTCGAATAGTTATGCGTTTGGAATTGACGACCAGGGCTTAGTGAGACACTTATACTGGGGAAAGCGAATTGAAGCAGTTGAGGACTTTGAAATGCCGGTGTTGACAGAGGTATCTACAAATGACCCGGTCTATGAGATTACTCCAGAAGAATTTCCGGTTTACGGAAGTCTGCGTTATAAAGAGCATTGTCTGAAAGTAACATTTGCAGATGGAACCAGAGAAGTTGTATATGAGTATGTGGGATATCAAATTGAAAAAACAGAAGCATATGATGAGCTGATTCTTGAACTGAAGGATCAATATTATGCTTTGAAAATAGAATTACATTATAAAGTGTATGAAAAGTATGATTTGATGGAGCGTTTTGTAGTGCTTCATAATGAATCCAATGAGGCAATGGAGGTCGAGCAGTTACAGAGTGGACAGTTTCATATTCCGTATGAAGACTTAAATTTTACAAATGTGCATGGTCATTGGGGCGCTGAGCAGCAAAGGTTTGTACAGAAGGTAAGCTATGGAAAGATTTTAATTGAAAATCGAAGAGGAATCTCTTCTCACAATCATAATCCATATTTTATTTTAGATAAAGATGCAACGGAGACAAGTGGAGATGTATATTTTGGTGCGCTTCGCAGAACCGGAAATTTCAGTGGAGTGGTAGAGCAGACACCGTATGGTGAGACGTTGGTGCAGCTGGGCTTAAATGCGCACGACTTTTGTCTTAAGCTTCAGGCAGGAGAAACATTCACAAGTCCTGCAATTATTTGTGGTTATTCAAATAGTGGATTTGAAACAATGTCTCATAATCTTCATAACTTTGCAAAAGACTTTATCTTAAGAGCTGGGCTTCGTCCGGTTTTATATAATTCCTGGGAAGCAACAGAATTTGGTGTTACCTGTGAGGAACAAAAGAAGCTTGCAAAAAGAGCACAGGAACTTGGAGCAGAACTTTTTGTTGTGGATGATGGATGGTTTGGAGAACGAAATGGCATTGAAAATGGTCTGGGAGACTGGTATGTCAATGAAGAAAAATTCCCAAATGGTATAGATGAATTAATAAAAGAAGTAAAATCTTTAGGACTTTTATTTGGTATCTGGGTAGAGCCGGAAATGGTAAATCCACCAACAAAACTTTATGCTGAACATCCAGATTGGATTTATCACTTTGATACAAGAGAAAGTGATACTTCAAGAGGTCAGTATGTACTGGATATGACAAAAGTGGAAGTGCAGAATTTTGTTTATCAAATGTTAGATGACCTGCTTTCTTATCATGAAATTGATTATATCAAATGGGATGCAAACAGACCAATTTCACAGACCAATCTTCACAAAGATATCTGGTACCGACATATCGAAGCAGTCTATGATATTGTGAAAAAACTAAAAGAAAAGCATCCAAATGTATTATTCGAAGCGTGTGCTTCTGGTGGCGGAAGAATTGATTATGGAATCCTTGGGATTTTTGATGATTTCTGGACCAGTGATAACACAGACGCTTATGATCGTCTGACTGTTCAGGACAGTTATTCTTATATTTATCCAATCAAGGCAATGCGTGCCTGGGTAACAGATTGTCCGAATTTTATTTCAAATCGTATGATTTCTATGAAATTCCGTTTCCACAGTGCAATGATGGGAACACTTGGAATTGGCTGTAATATTTTGAAATTTACAGAGGAAGATAGCAATCTGTCAAAAGAAATGATTGCACTTTATAAGAAAATCAGACCAATCATTCAGGAAGGAGATTTCTACCGTCTGCAAAATACTTCTGAAAATGACTATCATCTTTATGAATATACAAAAGATGCAGAAGGACTGGTTTTCGCATTCCTTCCTCAGACCAAAATCGGACACCGCAAAGTGACTGTAAAATTAAGAGGCTTGAAAAAAGAGGCGGTATATTCTGTTATTCTTGAAACAAAAGAAATTAAAAAGAGTGGTGCATATCTGATGCAGCACGGTTTTGACCTTTGTCTGACAGGAGATTATGCAAGTACATTAATCCAATTTAAAGAAATTGAACGCAGATAAGCATTCCACCGCTTCAAGTGCGCAGAGCACTAAGCGGCGGGTGAGGGGAATGCTTCTGTCAGTGGGAGTTGAAAGCTCCCACTGACAGATCGCAAAGCGACTGCGTTCATGAGCAAGTAGCGAAGCGGATTGCGAATGTCCGCTTTACTGCAGATAAGCATTCCCCTGCTTTTTTACATTGGAGAATGATAAAAGTAATAAAACTTACGAGGGAGAACACATATGAAGTTAACAAATTTTAGTAAATTTTCATTTGGTATCGGTGCACTTGGAAAAGACTTGTGCTATGCCATCATTTCTTATTTCCTGATGATTTATTTCACAGATACTGTAGGACTGACACCTTTGTTTGTCGGTAACCTGTTTCTGGTGGCCAGAATCTGGGATGCATTTAATGACCCGATGATGGGATTTGTTGTTGATAACACTAAAACAAAATGGGGTAAATTCAGACCATGGATTTTAATTGGAGCAGTGGTAAACTCCATTATTCTTATCTTCTTGTTCCACAAACCGGCTGGAATGACAGGAACTGCGATGTATGCTTATTTTTCAGTGATATATATCCTTTGGGGAATGTCTTATACCATTATTGATATCCCATATTGGTCTATGCTTCCTTCTCTTTCAAGGACAAAAGAAGAGAGAGATTCCATGTCCGTAATTCCGAGAATTTTTGCCAGTCTTGCATGGCTGTTAATGGGAGCATTTGCAATCAAACTGGTTTCCATGCTGGGAAAAGGCGATGATGCAAAAGGATATTTTTATCTGGCAATTGGAATTGCTGTAATCTTTGTACTGACTTCTGTTATTACAGTTGTTTTTGTAAAAGACCGCAGTTGTTATGAAACAACAGATAAAAAGTCAGAAAGAACAACAATTAAAGATGCAATTCATGTTATCCTTGGAAATGATCAGTTAAAAGTATTTATCGGTGTTGTACTTTGCTACAATCTGGTTGTTCAGCTTGCAGGTGGTATTGCAATTTATTACTTTAAATATGTAGCAGGAAGCAACAGCTTGTATCCAATCTTCACAACGGCTTCTCAATTTGCGGAAATTGCGGCACTGTTTATTTTCCCAATGATTTCAAAAGATTTGAGCAAAAAACAGGTATTTGCAATCGCAAGTTTCAGTCCGGCAATTGGTCTTGCAGGATTGGTTATCAGCGGATTCTTTGCTCCGCAAAATGTAGTAATTATTGCAGTCTGCGGTGTACTTTACAAAATGGGCTCGGGTCTGACATTAGGTGCGACAACCGTTATGTTAGCCGATGTCATTGATTATGGCGAAGTGAAACTTGGAAGCAGAAATGAAAGTATTATTGCTTCCTTCCAGACATTGCTTGTTAAGACCGCATCTGCTGTTTCTGCATGGTTCATCGGTGTGGGTCTTACAATTGTAGGATATGTTGCAAATGCAGAACAGTCTGCATCGACTATCATGGGAATGAGAGTTCTTATGGGAGTGATTCCGACCATCATTACAGTGCTTGCATTTGTAATCTATGCAAAAGGATATAAGCTGGATGGCGCTTATCTGGAAGAAATTTTGAAAAAAGTAAATACGGATAAAAAGAAAAATAGTTAGAATAAAAACGCAAAAGAACCGGCTTATTCAGTCGGTTTTTTTGCATTACAGCAGTTCTTGTGATAAACTGTTTTTAATGAATTTAATAGATTTTTAGTAAAAATTTAAATATTGTGGAAGGGGAACTTATGGCAACATTAAAAGATATTGCATTAAAAGCCGGTGTATCTCAGGGAACGGTATCAAGAATTTTAAATGGCGACAGTACTTTGAATGTAGCGGCAGAAACAAGAGAGAAAGTGACGAAAATTGCAGTGGAGTTGGGATATCGCTCAGTATCTCAAAGGCACAAGGATACTAGAGTTCGAAATCAGGAAAAGATTAAAAACAGCAAAAACATTACGGTAGGAATTGCACAGATGTTTGAAATGCAACAGCTTCAGGATGATATTTATTACATGATGTTAAAAAATATGGTAGAAGCAGAGTGCTTTTCTAATGGCTGGAATACAGTAAGTTTATATCGAAACAGTGATGGGAATTTTGTGAAAAACAGTGATGGAAATTTAGAGGGAATAGTGGCAATAGGACGTTTTACAACAGAAGAAATTCACAGTTTTGAAAAGTATACATCCAATATTGTATTTATTGATTCCTCGCCGGATGAGATGAAGTATTACAGTATTGTTCCAAACTATCATATGGCAATACGTCTGGTGCTCAATCATTTTGATGAGATGGGATATGAGAGAGTTGCCTATGCAGGTGCAGTTTATACGTATAACAGGGTGAAAATGCTTACGATGGATCCGAGATTTTATTATTATAAAAATTCGATGATTAACAGAAATCTGTTTGATGAAAATCTGGTGATTGACTGTGAGATGAATTCCGGAAGTTCTTATGAGGCGATGGAACGCTATTTAGAAAAAAATAAAAAACCTCCCAAGGCACTTTTTATTTCCAGTGATGCTACAGCAGCAGGTATTTTGAAATCTATTCGTGAACATGGCTTCTTGGTTCCTGGGGATTGTAATATCGTAACTTATAATAATACAACCTTTTCTGAGAGCAGTACACCTCCACTTGATTCCATAGAGGTTTATTTAAAAGAAAGTGCAAAAGAGGCGACGTTTGCACTTGAGAGATTCTGGAATGCAGAGAAACTTCCAAGGAAAATTGTCATTCCATGTAGTTTGGTTATTCGTGGAAGTATCAAAAAGCAGGAAAATAATGATAAGTAAAAATTTTACTATAAAAATAAATAAATTTAGTAAAATTTTGTTGACAGGTAAAAATTTATTTGCTACCATATAGTTAGAAAACGTACTCTCGTACTTGAAAAAGCAAGTGCAGGAAAGAATCCGAGATTATATGAAGATTAGGGAGGAAAAATTATGTGGCTAGGAGTAGATTATTATCCGGAACAATGGCATGCTGATATGCTGGAACAGGATTTGGATACAATTGTAGAGCTGGGCTGTAATGTGATTCGAATTGCTGAATTTTCCTGGCATTTGATGGAGAAAAGAGAAGGGCAGTATGATTTTTCCTTTTTTGACCATGTAATAGAAAAAGCAAAAGAACGAAACTTAAAAATTATTATGGGAACACCGACGGCTACAATTCCGGCATGGCTTGCGGCAAAATATCCGGATATTGTTTCTGAATTTGAGGGTGGAAAAAAGAGAACTTTTGGTGGAAGACATGTGTATTGTTTCAATAGTCCACGGATGTATGAATATTCTGAGAAAATCATTCGGAAATTAGTAGAACATTATAAAGAGGAAACGAGTATTGTAGCGTGGCAGATAGATAATGAGATTGGTCATGAAGGCAGTGATATATGTTATTGTAAAAACTGTCAGAAAAAATTCCAGAGCTATCTTTCTGAAAAATTTGCAGGAAATATTGACCGGTTAAATGAAGCTTATGGAACTACTTTCTGGTCACAGGAATACAATGATTTCTCAGAAATCCCAATCCCTATGGAGACGATTACAACGCATAATCCGGCTTTGAGACAGGACTGGGAGAGATTCCGCAGTCAGTCGATTGTGGATTTCATGGAGTTTCAGGCAAATCTTGTAAGAGAAATCATACCGGATGCAGTTGTCATGCATGATTTTCCAGGTGGAGGATTAGGAAAACATGTGGATTATTCAAAAGTAGCAAAAAGTCTGAACCAGGTAGCCTATAATAATTATCCGGTGTGGGGAGGTCAGAAAGAGCCAATTCAACCTCATGAAATTGCATTTGGACTGGATTATATCAGAGGCTTAAAAGGGGAAAATTTCTGGATTACAGAAGCCATTATGGGAGCTCAGGGTCATGATGTCACAGGTTTTCTTCCGAGACCGAATCAGGCAAAAATGTGGTCCTATCAGAGTATGGCGCATGGTGCAGATTCCTTAATGTATTTTAGATATCGAGGTGCAACAAAAGGTGCAGAACAGTTCTGTTATGGAGTCATTGATGCAGATAATGTAAAGCGTAGAAAATTCTATGAAGTACAGAGTTTCTTCCGGGATATTTCCAATTATAAAGAAGCAATGGAAGCCCCGATTAAAAATGAGGTTGCGATTGTATATGACTATGACTCACTGGCATCTTTCAGAATCCAGCGACAGAGCATTTTGTTAGACAGTTCGGTAGAAATGCAGAAATTCTATAAATCATTCCATGATCAGAATGTCGGTGTGGATGTGATTCCGGAAGATAGAGATTTTTCTGACTATAAAGTAGTGATTCTGCCACAGATGATTATTACAAAACCGGAGATGGAAAAACGTATCCATGAATTTGTAAAAAATGGCGGAACAGTGGTAGTTACTTACCGTCATGCAGTAAAAGATGTGGACAATAATATTCCATTTGGTGAAACGATGCCGGTTCATTATGGAGACTTAACCGGTCTTAGTGTAGAAGAAACCGAAAGTCTTCAGGATTATGAGGCATTTCCGGTAATCGGAACTGGTGAATTTGAAGGGATTTCCGGAAAAGGCGGAATTTTCAGAGATATGATTCAAGTCAAAGATGCAGAAGTGTTATTCCATTATGGCGACCAGTTCTATGAAGAATTTGCAGCAATTACCAGAAAGAAAACCGAAAAAGGAACGACTTATTATGTAGGATGTGGTCTGGAAGAAAAGATTACCAATCTTTTGATGGAACACATTATGAAAGAATGTGAAATTAAGATGACACCTTCTGAAGAAGGTGTGGAAATCGTAACCAGAGGAAATGAGACACAGAAAGTGGTTATGTATATCAACCATAATGCGCATGAAGTGAAACAGGGAGAAATCACGCTTGCACCGTTTGAGTGTAAGATTGTGAGTTTATAAACAAGGATAAATAATCAGGGACGAAAGTCTCATCCCTGACTACTCCCCTTCCACCCGAATAATAATAATATCATTTAATTTCAAAACCGTATTTTTTTGAGGAAGCACAGAAAAATCATCACGTAAAACAAGAAAGATGGTGATTTGCTGTGCTTCTTCCATTTCTTCTACAGTTTTTCCGGCATAGCGTTTATCAACAAACACTTCTGCAATTTCCTGAATGTCCGCATCTTTTAAATCAGAAATACTGCTTTTTCTCTGGTACTGCTCTACGAAACCGGCGCTGATGATACCGGTTGGAATAGCGACTGCTCCGACACCAAGATAGGCGATACAGATTGCCATGATACGTCCAAGGGCTGTAATCGGATAAATATCACCGTATCCGACGGTGAGCAGAGTTGACATGCTCCACCAGATTCCGCTAAAGGCATTGCGAAAGACGGCAGGTTGTGCTTCATGTTCCACACTGTACATACACAGACTGCTTGCGAGCATCAAAATCAAGACAATAAAAACCGAAGAAATAATCTGGTTTCGTTTTTCATAAAGAACCGTTGTGATGACATTAAATGAATCATATTTTGCATTGAGACGAAACAGATGAAAAATTCTGGCAACGCGGAGCATACGGAAAATGACAAAACCGGATAAGAAAAAAGCCGGAATGATGGTCAGTAAATCAATAATTCCATCAAAAGAAATCAAGAATTTAAAACGTGCATGTCCGGCAGTTACTTCCGGGTAAAGATAGTTTGCAGTCCAGATGCGCAAGATGTATTCAACACAGAAAACAAAAACCGTGACAGCCTCTACTGTTTTAAATAGACCGGAAAAAGAGGCTAACTGGTCAAACGTTTCCAAAAAAGTGATAATAATATTACCGACAATGATAATCGTAATAAAAATATCAAATGCACGACTGATTTTATTGCTTTTATCTCCAATTTGAATGATGTTAAATATCTTTTCTTTCATAAATAATAAAAAAGCCTTTCTTTTGTAAGTATTTCTTAGTAAGAAATCCAATATATATTACAGTTAGTAGTCTATCATATTCATATAAAAATCTCAAAAGAATGTTTGCCAAAGCCTGTTTTTAACACGGAAATGACAATATCTGTTATAATAAGATTAACGTGAAAGAAGCATTAATATTAATTGTGCTGCTGTTTCAGGTGCAGAAACTTTGTTGAAAGATGAAAACGAAGTAGTTCTTTATGTTGGCTATGGCTGCGGAAAGGAGAGTCCATGAGATTAAAAAACGTATTAATTATTGTAACAGATATTGATAAATCCAAACACTTTTATCACGACCTTTTTGGTCTGGAAGTTGTTCTGGATAACAACGAGACCGTAATCTTAACAGAAGGACTTGTATTACAGCAGAAAAAAATCTGGCAGGATTTTTTGAAAAAAGAAGTGAAACAAAAAAATCATGCCAGTGAGCTATATTTTGAAGAACGTGATATAGAAAAATTTGTAAAAAAACTAGAGCAGTTGTATCCAGAAGTAGAATATGTCAACAAGCTGATGGAGAATGATTTTGGGAAAAAGATTGTTCGATTTTATGATTTGGATGGAAATCTAATCGAAGTGGGAACTCCGATGTGAGCTGAAGAATAGAAAGAAGAAATGTAAATGAAGAACAGAGATATAAACACAACACTTTCACTGGAATCTTACCTTGGAAAGTTTATAAAGGTGAAAATCGACCGTCCCCTTGCTTCAAGACATCCAGAGCACGGATTTGTATATTGCTTAAACTATGGTTTCATTCCAGATACCGTATCTGGAGATGGAGAGGAAATCGATGCTTATGTTGTCGGAGAATTTGAAGCTGTGGAAGCTTATGAGGGATATGTCGTGGCAGTGATTAAACGAAAAAATGACGTGGAAGACAAGCTGGTTGTCTGTAAGGAAAAAGAAAAATACAGCAAAGAGCAGATTGCAGCACTGGTGGAATTTCAGGAACGTTTTTTTGAAATGGAAATCCAAATGCTTCAGAATTAAAAATAAGATTTTTAAATTTGTTGTACCAACAACATAATTTTGCCTCCATTTGTTTTACTATGTGTTTGTAAACAAGACAGAGCTAAAACAAACGGAGGTATTTTTTTTATGGTTCGTAAAATTATTGAGATAAATGAAGAAAAATGTAATGGATGTGGGGCATGTGCATCAGCTTGTCATGAGGGAGCAATTGAGATGATTGACGGAAAGGCGAAGCTGACCAGAGATGATTACTGCGATGGGTTTGGAGACTGTCTGCCAAATTGTCCAACCGGAGCAATTACATTTGTAGAAAGAGAAGCAGCCGCTTATGATGAAACAGCAGTAAAAGAGAATATGAAAAGAAAAGCGCAGGAAAGGAAAGACAAAGAAGAAAAATCAGGAAAAACAGTATTTTCCGGATGTCCAGGACATGCCCTGCATCAATTCAACAGAGAAGAAAGTATAAAAAAAGAAGAAACTGCCAGAAGAGTCCAGCAGTCCCAGCTTGGTCAGTGGCCATGCCAGATTAAGTTAGTGCCGGTCAATGCGCCTTATTTTGATGGAGCAAAACTTTTAATTGCGGCAGATTGTACGGCTTATGCTTATGCGAATTTTCATCAGGAATTTATGAAAGGAAAAATTACATTGATTGGCTGTCCAAAACTGGATTCCGTAGAGTATAGTGAGAAACTGACCCGGATTATTGCTGAAAATAACATTAAAAGTGTGACGGTGCTTCGTATGGAAGTTCCTTGCTGTGGAGGGTTAGAACGAGCAGCAGTAACCGCTTTAAAAGACAGTGGGAAATTTATTCCGTGGCAGGTTGTAACGATTACAATTGATGGAAAAATCAAAGAAGATTAAACTAAAATCGGCAGGAGCGAAAAATTCGTTCCTGCCGATTTTGAGGTGTGGACTTGATTGAGTTGGTTAAATTACAATTCCATATTTATGAATCCGGTACTGCAGACTTTGGCGTCTTAATCCGAGTGCATCTGCAGTTTTTGTGATGTTGTATCCAAAGTGTTCTAATGCCTTTAGAATCAGCTTGTGTTCATAATCGTCCATCAAGTTTTGTAAAGAAGTATCTTGAAAGTCAATGGAAGCTCGAGTTGAGTCAGGTTTTTCTCTGGGCGATTGTTTTAGCAGGTAAGAAGGAAGGTGCTCTGGTAAAATCAGCGGTCCGTCTACGACGTTCTGTGCATAGTCAAGCACATGGAATAATTCACGTACATTTCCGGGCCAGTCATAAGCATGGAAAATATCCATGACTTCAGAACTGACTTCGCTTAAACCATGTACATATTGAAAAGCGGTAGAAGAGAGATGGTAGTTCGTTAATTCTTCTAAATCTTCTTTATGTTTTCTAAGAGGAGGAAGTTCAATCATAACAGTAGAAAGACGGTAGAAAAGGTCTCTTCGCAGTTCATTGTCTTTGATACACTGAAATGGGTCTTTATTGCAGGAAGAAATAATCCGTACATTCATTTTGATATCTTTTTGTCCGCCAACACGACGGAAAGAGCGCTCCTGAAGAGAACGCAGAATTTTTGACTGCATGGCAAGGCTCATGGAATTCATTTCGTCTAAAAACAAAGTTCCGCCTTCTGCTTCTTCAAAATAGCCGGTGCGGTTTTCACTTCCGGTAAAACTTCCTTTTTGAGTTCCAAATAAAAGACTTTCAATCAGAGATTCCGGGATTGCAGCGCAGTTTAAGGCAACAAATTTTTTGTCCTTTCGGGAGCTGCATCTGTGAATACTCTGGGCAAATACTTCTTTTCCGGTTCCGGTTTCTCCGACCAACAGAACAGAACTTTCCTGAGGCGCAATTTTTCGAGCAATAATGATTGCTCTTTGAAGAGCTTCGCCATGTCCCACTACATGCTCAAAGGTATATCCGGAAAAACGGGTAGGAGAGGAAGCAGGCTGAAAGGACTGAAGCGCTTTTTCGATTTTCTGCATTTTTTCTTTGTAGGCTTTTACAATTTCGGAAGTTTGTTCAAAGGTCACTGCTCCGATAATCTGATTTCCATGTTTGATTGGATGGGAAGTATTGGCAGAGGAAACCAGAACCCCATCTGTCGTACGAAAATTGTCCACACGATTTACAACCGGAGCACGATTCCTGAGAGCAGTAAGAGTGGTGCTGATATCTTCATCGATCGCAAATAAGTCAAGCAGATGGCGGCCATTTACATCGAGAGTTGATGGAATCTGAGAGATTTTACGGCTGGCACGGTTGAAAAAGAGCGCATGTCCGCTCTGGTCATAAATCTGTACACCATCATTTACCAAATCTAAGGCATTTCTAAATAAATCTTCTGTGTAATCTTGACGAAGCAGGAGGTAATAGAAGGTTTTATCGGGTGCATTTAAACGTTTAAAATAAAACTGCTCTTCATCCCAGATAAAACTTCCTTCTGTTTCTGAGGCAGAAATCGGAAAAACTGAAGTAATATGCCGTTTTTCATGAACCCAGTTTTTAAAGAGCAAGTTGTAGGTTTCTTTCGTAGTGTCAGTTCCAAAATCTGCCTGAATAATTTGAAGTTCGTAGTCTGTAAGAAAAAGAATATCAAAAAATAGTTTCATAATATAAGCCTCCGCTCTGAATGAATTTATAAAAAATATAGCAGGAAACAGGAAAAAAAACAAGAAGAAAGTGCATAATGAATTGGCAGAGCGCAAAATAATTATGCACTTGTGAAAGTGAAAATATGAAATGATAAAGAAAAAAAGGAAACATTACGACGAAATTTGGTATGAAACTGAAATTCTGAGTCGAATTTTAGGGAAAAATAAAAAAAACAAAGAAAAAATTGGAAAAATCTGAAAAGTTGGCACGAAATTTGCTTATATATTAGAGTAACAAATAAAGAAAGAAGGGAGAGAGTCGATAAAAATTTTTGAAATCTTTGTTTTGACCAGACAGGGTTTTATGAATTTTATATTGACCAAAAAAAGCATGGAAGAAAATACAAAAAACAAAAAACCTATAAGATGGAATGTCTTTATCCCATGTTTTCTGGTGATTGGCGGGGCAGCTATCTTGGGAATTGTAAACAATGAGTGGCTGACAGCGGTAACGAATGAGATTTTCTCATGGTCACTTGGTTCTTTTGGATGGCTGTACCAGATTATTGCAATGCTGACATTAATTCTTGTAGCACTGCTGACATTTACTAAGATTGGAAATATCCGTTTTGGCGGAAAGGACGCAAAATCAAAGTATTCCTTTGGTTCCTGGTTTGCAATGACCTTAACAGGCGGAATTGCAACCGGATTGATTACTTATGGTGTAAATGAAGTTCTGATTTATTATGGAAATATTTATGGAGAACTGGACGGTTACGGAATTGCAGCACTTAGCGATGAAGCTGCTTATTTTTCAATGGGAAGATGTTTTTATAACTGGACATTCATTCCTTATGCGATGTATGCTTTATCAGGTGTAATTATTGCTTATATGTATTTCAACAGAAAAACAGAATTATCGGTTGCGGCATCATTAACTCCTCTGTTTGGAGATAAAGTAATGAATGGTTTTTGGAAAGCTTTAATTGATGTATTATCTGTTCTTGCAATTGCACTTGGTCTTGCATCTTCTCTTGGTGCAGGTCTTGCCTTAATTGGAACAGGTCTTTCTTCTGCTTATGGAATTGCCCAGGGACCGATTGTATGGATTGCACTGACTGCTATTATCACAATTACATTTACGGTTGCATCAGTAACCGGAATTGATAAAGGAATTAAATGGTTGGCAGGTCTTACTTCTAAGATTTTCTATGTACTTTTAATTGTATTATTTATATTAGGTCCGACACTGTATATTTTAAATATGGCAAACGTAGGACTTGGATACTGGTTGGATCGTTTCTGGATGTGGGGATTTGACCCATATACAGTGGGAGGAGAAGCGCTGGTAACATGGTGGACCATGTACGACTGGGCAATCTGGATTGCCTATGCACCGTTGATGGGTATTTTCTTTGCAATTATTGCCTATGGAAGAACCATTCGTCAGTTTTTAGTGATTAACTGGATTTTACCATCCACATTTGGTTTTGTATGGTTTTCCGTATGGGGTGGAACTGCTTTAAAATGGCAGATTAGCGGAAAAGCAGATATTATTGCAACCATTCAGGAGCAAGGCGCAGTTGCAGGTATCTGGGAATTTTTAAAACATGTTCCACTTGGAAGTATTATTATTCCGGTTATTATCATTGCATTGATTGCGGCATTCTCAACAACTGCCGATACCATGTCGACAACAATCGCAGCTTTATGTACAAAAGGTGCACGTCATGATGAAGAGCCGGCAATCTGGCAGAAAATCGTATGGGGTGTTTCTATCGGTGTGATCGCATGTGTTATGGTTGCTTTTGGCGGTGGCGCACAGGGTGTTGATGGTGTAAAATATCTGGCTGCCTGCGGTGGATTTGTCGTATTAATCATCTTCATTTTCCAGGTCGCATCTGCAATTAAATTATTCTTCTTTGATAAAGAAACGAAAAAAGATATTGAAGAAGGAAGCAAATATAGAGATTAAAAAGAAAATAAGAAAAAGTTTAGAAAGAACAGGAAAACCAGGAGGCATAAAGTGGAAACAAGCAAGGAAATAGAAAAAGTTATCTTAGGTGATTTTCTTCATTTAGAAGAATTTGTAGCAATCGCCCGATACCATGCAGAGGTTGCTTTTTCACAGGAGTATATCGAGAGAGTGTCAAAAAGCAGAACTCTGGTAGAAAAATGGGTGGAAGAAGAAAAAGTAATGTATGGTGTGACCACTGGTTTTGGTGCATTATGTACAGAAGCAATTGGAAAAGCAGATACCGAACAGCTTCAGGAAAACATTATCCTGACGCATGCGGTTTCTGTCGGAGACCCGCTTAGTGAAGAGGGAGTAAGAGGAATTCTGCTTATGGTACTTCAAAACCTTGGTCAGGGTTACTCTGGTGTCCGTATAGAAGTATTAGAAGCATACAAAGAATTTTTAAACCGTGGTGTCACTCCAAGAGTTCCGGCAGACGGAAGTGTAGGATATCTTTCTTTAGAAGGACATTGTGCATTGGTACTGATGGGAATGGGAGAAGCATGGTATCAGGGAGAACTTTTAAGTGGAGCAGAAGCGCTCAAAAGAGCCGGGTTAGAACCGGTCAGACTCAGTTCTAAAGAAGGACTGGCACTGGTATCAGGAACAACTTCTCCAACAGCACTTGGAGCACTGGCATTATATGATTTACTTCAGGCAGCAAAAACTGCAGATGTTATTGGCGCATTAAGTGTAGAAACCTTAAAAGGAGTTATGAATGCGTTTGATGAAAGAGTGATGAGAATTCGTCCTCACAGCGAGCAGGGAAGAGTTGCCGCAAATGTAAGAACTATCTTAAAAGACTCAGGAATCATTGAAAAATATAAAGGAAGTAAAGTGCAGGATGCCCTGTCTCTGCGTTGCATTCCACAGCTTCACGGAGCTTCGAGAAAAACGCTTGAAGATGCAAAACGTACCATTGAGACAGAGATGAACTCCTGTTGCGATAATCCGATTATCTGGCCAGAGGAAGGCGAAGAAGATGTGATTTCAGCCTGCAATCCGGATTCTTCCTATGTTGGAATCGAGATGGACAGTGCCTGCATTGCAGCGTGCACCTTGGGCAAAATGTCTGAAAGAAGAAATAACAGAATTATTGATGAGAGTCTTTCCGGTTATCCGTGGTTTTGTATCAGCAAACCTGGACTAAATTCAGGACTTATGATTCCACAATATACACAGGCAGGTCTTTTAAATGAAATGAGAGTGCTGGCTTCACCGGCGACCATCGATAATACACCGACCTGTGGAAATCAGGAAGATTATGTTGCAATGGGATTTTTTGCCTGCAAAAAAGCCGGACAGATTGCAAAAAAATTAGAGTACATTCTTGCAATGGAACTGCTTTCTGATTATCAGGCACAGCAGTTTTTGGATAAAGATGTAGAAACATGTGGCGTTGCTCAGGCTGTCTATGGAGAACTCAGAAAACAGATCCCGGTTATGGAAAATGATATGCTCTTATATCCGCATATTGAGTACTTGAGAGATGTGATTCATAGTGGCAGAATATTAGAACTCGCAGAAACAAAAGCAGGTAAACTGCAGTAAATTTAGTTTAGTAAATGAAAACCAAGAAAAAGAAAGTGCTGGCTTTATGCCGATGACGAAAGGATTTTTAAAATGAAAAAAGAACCAGAAAGACTTGAGATGGATTTAAAAAAGATTTTCCTGACACCCCCGAATACCATGAAAGAGAAAATTACATTGATTGTCATGATGACAGTTGTGTTTATCATGTTTTTTGGACCAACTGTGTTTTCAGAAATCTCTCCGGTCAGAGGAATCATAATCTCCGCACTTCCGGCACTTTCTATTTCGTGGGGGTGGATGGTACTGCTCAGAAGTTTGTTTCGGAAAAGAGAATTTTCTAAACAGACAGAAATAAAAATAAGAAAACGATAAAGCATAGAATACCCGAAAAAAGAATCCTGTCCTCCCAGGATTCTTTTTTTTTGACAAAGGGTATGATAAAATAAAGGAAAAAGGTGATCGGAGGAAAACGAATGAAAGAAGTATTAAAAATTAAGGTGGAAAAACCGCAGTATGTGACAATTACGGGAATCACGTATGCACAGGTGGATTCCTGGTATGGGCACTGCCGCAGAGATTTAAAACTGGATTTGATTTATCCGGAGGATTTTAGTGGAAAAACATATCCTTGTGTAGTCTGGATTTGTGGCGGGGCATGGCTTCGCATGGATAAGTCAGCGCATTTATCCTATCTTAGCAAGCTTGCACAGAGCGGATTTGTAGTGGCAAGTGTAGAGTATCGAACCTCCAATGAGGGAGAGTATCCAATGCAGATTCAGGATGTAAAAGCGGCAATTCGCTATTTGAGAGCGCATGCAGACCGGTATCGAATTGATGCAGAATATATTGGGGTGACTGGAGAATCCGCAGGTGGTTACTTAACTTGTATGGCGGCACTTGATGAAGATGTTTCACTGGATGTTGGAGATTATCTGGAGCAGTCAAGCAAGGTTCAGGCTGCCTGCCCATGGTATCCTCCAACTGATACCTCGAAGTTTCAATACCAAGAGGCAGAACAGTGTGCAGCATCACCGGAATCCCTGTTGCTGGGCTTTAATGTCATGAAAAATCCAGAAAAAGGATATGAAAATTCACCGGTTTCAAAAGTGACAAAAGAAGCACCACCGTTTTTAATTATTCATGGAACAAATGATCGTACTGTGCCGTTTTCACAAAGTGAAAGTCTTTATGAAAGCTTAGAAAAAAATGGTTGTGATGTGACATTTTTAGCTCTGGAAGGAGCAGACCATGCGGATTTACAGTTCTTTCAGGATGAAGTATGGGAGAGGATGATTTCATTTTTTAAAGAAAAGCTGACACGTATCTGTGAGGAAAATATAAAAAATTAATAGTGACATAAGAAATTCTGGAGTAAGTAAAAAGGGGAACAGCTATGAGGAAAAAAGGGGTATTACTTGTAGTGGCGCTCGCAGCGATTTTAGGTGTCTGTGCGTGTGGAACAAAACAAAAAAAAGAAGCAGTTTTTCCAGGACTGATAATTGGAGGAACTTCGTATACTCCTTATTTTTATCAGGATATTAATGGAAATTATTCGGGAATCGATGTGGATGTGGCAAAGGAGGCGTGTAAAAGAGCGGGATATACACCTGTTTTTCAGATGATACCGATTGAAGAGCGTTTTGTAGAACTGGAAAATAAGAAGGTGGATTGTCTGTGGTCTTATCTGACAATAGAGGGAAGAGAAGACCGATATTTATGGACAAATCCTTACCTTTATACACAGCGTGTGGTTGTAGTTCATTCGGATAGCACGATACAATCGCTTGCTGATTTAGAAGAGAAACGTGTGGGAGTACAGGCAGGTTCTACCTCAGAAAAGATTATCTTAAAACAAGTGAATCCGAATTTTCCTAAATTAGAGCAGTTGACCTGTTTTCGAGAACTTGATGAAGTATTTACAGCGTTAAGAAAAGGATATGTAGATGCCATCATCGGACATGAGGGTTCTTTACAGACGTATACGGAGGAATATCCGGGAGAGTACCGTTTCTTAAATATGAGTCTAAGAAGTGAAGCTGTGGGAGTGGCATTTCGAAAAGAGGGAGATGCGGGTGCCGTCCGAAGACTCAATGAGGCATTTGGGGAAATGCGCAAGGACGGGACAATGGAGAAAATTGTAGAAAAATATGGGTTAGATGTAGAAAAAAATGTATATGGAGGAGCGGAGAATGACCAAACAGAAACAGCGAAGGAGCAGTCCGAGTGAAAAGTATATTCTGCTTGGGCTAATTTTAGGAGGAATTGTTCTATTTGTTTTAACGCTTGGGCTTTCATTCAGGCATCAGAAAAAGGCAATTGAAAGAGAAGTATCAAGCACCTTAAATCTTGCAAAAACAACCTGTCAAAAATATCTGGATTATGAGATGGGAATTACAACTAAAGATTTACAGGATATGATTAATAAAATCAATGTGCTGAAATATTATACAAAAGAGGAAGAAAAAGCAGAACTGTTAGAGCAGGCCGAAAACCAGTATCTTTCCGGAGTGATTTTATTAGATGAAAATTTGCAGGTGGCAGAAAATGTAAAATTAGATAAAGCAGAAAATGAGACATTTTTAAAACTTATTTTAGAGGATTCTCAGGTAAAAGAAGTCTTACAGTTTCCGGAAAAAGTTTTTGCTGACAGTGTGGAAGTAGATGGAAAGAGTTATGAATATGCTATTGCCTCAAGAGTTGATGAGTCTGGAATCATTATCTGTTATTACGATACAACGAAGTTTCAAGATGATAAGTACGAAATCTCACTTAGTAATCTGCTAGATAATCTTGTGCAGAATAAAAATGAAGTGCTTGTTGTGACAGATGGAGAAAATGTAATCAGCAGCAGTGCGGGAAAACTGGAAGGACTTTCGATTTCTGAGTGTCCGATTTCAAGTGTTTTAAAGAACGACCAAACTCCAGAGGATGAAAATCTGATTGAATTAAAAAGTAAGGGAAAAACTTGGTTTGGAAAACATGATATGTACCGAAACTATTATCTGTATGTGTTTTTTCGTGCTCAGAAAATTTATCCGAGGATGTTACTGACGCTTGGCATTGCAGCAGGTTTGTATTTGATTTTTGCTCTGGTTGTATTATTGTTTGTCCAGTCTCAGAAGAGAGAAAAAATGGATCGGATGGAGAAAGAATTTCATCTGGTTCAGGCAATTTCAAGTATTTATGATGTGAATTTAATTCTGTATCCAAAAGAAAATACCTGGGAGCCGGTTGTTGAAACTTCGCAATTAAAAGAAATAATTACCGGAATTAAAGAAGCCGATAAGATGCTTACAGAATTTGCGCGGAAACTGATGCTTGAATCGGCAAGAGAGACTTTTTTGGAATTTACAGACTTAACAACACTTTCAGAAAGAATGAAAGAGCGCAACTTTTTAGGTTGTACGATTGAAGCAATTACCGGAAAATGGTACCAGATGCTATTAGTTTCTAAAAAACGTGATGATGAAAATGGACAGACATCGGTGTTGCTTCTTATAAGAAATGTCAGTGAACAAAAGAAAAAGGAGATGGATTATCAGGAACAGCTTCGTATCAGTGCAGAAAAAGCGGCAACCGCAGATGCCTCGAAGACAGATTTCCTTCGTCGAATGAGTCATGATATTCGGACACCGATTAACGGAATCCGCGGAATGACAGAGATTGGACTGGAATGTGTAAAAGAGCCTTCTCGCGTGAAAGACTGTTTTGAAAAGATTTATACCGCCTCGGATTTCCTTTTAGAATTGGTAAATAACATATTGGATATGAGTAAAATGGAAGCCGGGGAAATGGAAAGTAAAAATGCGTCATTTAATTTGAAGGAAATTTTAGACAATGCGGTAACAATTGTATCCGTGCAGGCGAAAAATGCAGGAGTTGAATTTCGGTATGAGCCGGTTGAAAATGAACATTGCTATCTGCTTGGAAGCCCTCTAAACATCCAAAGAGTGTTTCAGAACCTGATGAGCAATGCAGTAAAATATAATCACCCGGGAGGGCTTGTGCAGGTTTCCTGTCGGGAGATGGAATCCGATGGAGAATGTGCAAGAATTTTATTTATCTGTCGGGATACCGGAATTGGAATGAGTAAAGAATTTCAAAAACATGCATTTGAAATTTTTGCACAGGAACATAAGACTGCGAGAACCACTTATAATGGAAGCGGGGTTGGGCTTTCTATCGTAAAGAAGACCGTGGATCTGCTTGGAGGAAAAGTAGATTTTGTCAGTGAAGAGGGAAAAGGTACGGTGTTTACTGTGGAGCTTACCTTAAAAATTGACAAAACCTATGAAGCTGAAAAAGAAGAAGTTCAGAAGAGGGAAGAAGAGATTTCTATTTCGGGAATGCATATTTTGGTGACCGAAGATAATGAATTAAATCTTGAAATAGAGACTTATATGCTGGAAGAACAAGGAGTTTTGGTCACTCCGGCAAAAGACGGAACAGAGGCAGTTGAGTTATTTGCAAAATCAGAAATTGGGGAATTCGATTTGATTTTGATGGATATCATGATGCCAAGAATGAATGGATATGAAGCGGCAGAAGCAATCCGGAAAATGGAGCGAAAAGATGCAGGAGAGATTCCAATCTTTGCGGTATCGGCAAATGCTTTTTCGGATGATATTGCGGCAAGTAAGAAAAGCGGAATGAATGAGCACTTGTCGAAACCGATAGATTTTGACGAGATGATGAAGAGGATTGGGGAGTATCGAAAGAAAGTAGAAAGAAAGTAGAAAGAAATAGAAGTTAGCAAACTTTTGTAATCTCCCAAAACAGTCCAATATCAGGTGGTAAAAAGGTAAACACGAAAAATAGCAGGGTAAAGATAAGCAGGATAGAAAATGCGGTAGAAGAAGTTTCTTTCTTTGATTCCGAATTTCTATACTGCTTATTTTCGCTCCATAAAGCGAAGAAAACAGCAACAAAAAACAGTGCGATATTTAGAAAATCAATGGATGTTCCAATCACACCAAGCAGAGTATAAAAGACAACTACAATTAGCCCCATGCCAAGAAAGATTCCACAGGTTCGGACCTGTAAAAAGTTTTTGGGAAGCCTATCCCGAAAGAAAAAAAGCTCAAAAAGAGTCAGAAAAAGCATGGGAAAGAATAATAATTTTAAATGTTCCCAGGTAGATTCATTTACGGCAGAAAAAAGCCCGACAATGGCATTGTTTTGTGACCATTCGTAAGTAAAATGAAGCAGAGTGCCGAGAATGGAAATAAAAAGAAACCGATAAATATTTGTTTTTAAAGTCATAATAAAATCCTCGCAGTATCTAAGGTTTCTGATAGTATATGCAGATGGAGAAAGAGATATACAAAAAAGTAAAAATGATGTAGAAAAGAGATACTTGATATGGTATATTTTTTGATAGAAATCTGCAAAAATGGAGGAAAATGCAATGGATAGAAGCCAACCAATGGAATTAGCCAACATGTGTATGCTCTATGATGAGAAGGGACGTGTTCTGGTAGAGGAAAAAATACTCGGAGAAAATGAGAAGGGAATTATCTTTCCGGGTGGGCATGTAGAGCCGGGAGAATCTCTTAAGGATTCCGTTATTCGTGAGATGAGAGAAGAAACCGGTCTTATCATTTCAAATCCAAAGCTTTGCGGGATAAAAGACTGGATTCGGGAGGATGGTACAAGGTATCTTGTACTTTTATATAAGACGGATGAATTTACAGGAGAATTGAAAAGTTCGGAAGAGGGGAAGGTGTTCTGGGTAGAACGGGAAAAACTTTCATCTTTAAATCCAATTTGGAATTTGAATGAACTAATGGAAATTTATGAAACCGATGATTTCTTTGAATTTTTCTTCGCGTTTAAAGATGGAAAATACGAGGATGGAACGCTGGTAGGATAATCAAAGTGATAACCGGAAATTTGGGGAAAGAAAGACCGCTTGACAAACTCTATGATAAAGCGTACTATGAAAGAAATATGACAAAATTCAACAAAACAATGAAATAAAATAAATGAATCGATAGTACAAATGCATGAAAATCGGATGATTTTCGGAACGTGCGGTGAGATTCCGCAACAGACTTTATCCCTACTGTAATCAGGACGAAAGCTGCGAATCCATTGGAAGAAATTTCTTCTGAGAAGGGCAGCAAGTAGGTTAGAACTGCGAGCCAGGATACAGGCATTTGGAGATTAAAACACAAAATTTGTTTCCGCAGGCATAGACGGAAACAAATTTTTTGTACGATAAATTTTTATTTTCATTGATTTTGAAAGCAGTTTTTTGAAAATAAAAATGAAAAGAGGGCAAAAGATGAAAGAAAAAAGAGGGGATACTTTTTCAGATTGTCATCCGGCGGTGAACTTTTTCTGGTTTGCAGCAGTCATTTTGATAACAATGTTGAACAGCCATCCGGTTTTTCTGGGAATTTCGTTCCTGGGAGCATTTTGTTATGCATCCAGACTTCAAGGCTGGCAGAGAGTATTAAAATTTAATCTGCTTGCAACACTTCCGGCAATGATAATTGTGGCATTTATTAATCCTGCTTTTAATCATTATGGAGTGACGATGTTATTTTATCTAAAAACCGGACCGGTTACGTTAGAGGCAATTATATATGGACTGGTACTGGCATCGATGCTTTTTATTTCAATTCTATGGTTTTCCTGTTACAACAAAGTAATGACGACAGATAAATTTGTGTATCTGTTTGGGCGTGTGATTCCGGCACTTTCTTTGGTATTGTCTATGGTATTTCGCTTTGTACCAAGATTTGGGCAACAGCTGACCGTGATTCGAAATGGACAAAAAGCAATTGGAAGAGATGTAAAGAACGGAAATATTTTTAAGAAAATGCGTCACGGTATTACGATTTTTTCTGTATTGGTTACCTGGGCACTGGAAAATGCGATTGATACCTCAGATTCGATGCGTGCAAGAGGATATGGCTTAAAAGGGAGAAGCGCTTTTGCAATCTTTCGATTTGATAATAGGGATGGGATTGTAACAGGCACTTTACTGGCACTGATGGGAGTGTATTTTGGTGGAATGGCAGCAGGCATTAGCTTTGCACAGTACGACCCACAGATTAAAATCGGAGGATTGCCACTGACCTCACTTAGCGTCATTATTTATCTGGCATGGGCGGGATTTTGTTTCTTTCCTGTGATTTTAGGTCTGCTTGAAGATAAGAGATTTGAAAAACTGAAAAAAATGGCGGATATGGAGCGCAGGCTTCCATGGTATTTGACAGACCCGAAAAAAATGATGTGAGCACCAAAAATAAAAGAAAGCAGGTTATAAAAAATTGAATTGTATCGAAGTAAAAAACTTTAGTTTTCAATATCCAAAAGAAAACCATGCGGCACTTTATCAGGTATCCATGGAAGTAGAAGAAGGTTCGTTTGTTGTACTGTGTGGAAAGAGTGGGTGCGGAAAAAGCACTCTGCTTCGGCAGTTTAAAAGTGTGCTTGCTTCACATGGAGAAAAGAAGGGAGAAATCTTATACGGCGGGCAGAATCTGGAAGACGTGGATTTGCGGACACAAAGTGCAGAAATTGGCTATGTGCTTCAAAATCCTGATAATCAGATTGTAACAGATAAAGTCTGGCATGAGCTTGCTTTTGGGTTAGAAAGTCTGGGGTATGATACACCTACGATTCGGCTTAGGGTGGCAGAGATGGCTTCTTACTTTGGAATCCATTCCTGGTTTTTAAAAAATGTCAGTGAATTATCGGGGGGTCAGAAACAGCTTTTAAATCTTGCTTCGGTTATGGCGATGCACCCGAAACTTTTGATTTTAGATGAACCGACTTCCCAGCTTGACCCGATTGCAGCTTCCGATTTTTTAGAAACGGTACGAAAAATTAATCGTGATATCGGGACTACTGTGATTTTAACCGAACACCGCTTAGAAGATGTCATTCCATGGGCAGATAAAGTATATGTCATGGATAAAGGAAGGATGATAGCAGACGGAACACCGAATGAAATTGGGGAGCAGTTAAGAACAATGGGACATGATATGTTTCTTTCTATGCCGGCACCGATGCAGATTTATGCCGGAACAAACAGTTCCCTTCGCTGCCCGCTTACCGTTAGTCAGGGACGACGCTGGCTGTCAGAGGAATTAGAGACAAAAGGTATAAAAATAAAAAAAGAAAGAAATCAGGAAGAGACAGCAAAAAAGAAGAATTCTATTTTTGGAAAACTTTCAAGTCTGAAAAAAGAACCGGAAAAAGAAATTCCGGAAATCCGAATCAAAGATGTCTGGTTTCGCTATGAACGGGATTTGCCGGATGTGGTAAAAGGGTTAAGCCTGGACATCAAAAAAGGAGAAATCTTTGCAGTGGTAGGAGGAAACGGAACCGGAAAAAGTACAGCGATGAGTCTGATTGCAAGAATTCGTTTTCCGTATCGTGGTAAAATCTATCTGGAAGGCAAAGAAATCGGAAAATACAGTGATGATGAACTTTATCATGGGTTCTTAGGAGTAATGCCGCAAAATCCGCAGAGTCTGTTCGTGAAGAAAACCGTAAGAGAAGATTTATATGAAGTAATAGATGGAAAACGGGAAAGAAAAAGTGAGGCATATCCAATTGAAATGAAGAAAAAAGATGCAGTTGAGGGAATTGTCTCATTAACAAGATTAGAAGGGCTTTTAGAACGGCACCCCTATGATTTAAGTGGTGGAGAGCAGCAGAGACTGGCGCTTGCAAAAGTACTTCTGCTTCGCCCGAAAATTCTTTTGATGGATGAGCCGACCAAAGGAATTGATAATCATTATAAAAAAGAACTCGGAGAGATATTAAGAAAATTAAGTGAACATGGTGTAACGATTTTGATGATTTCTCATGATGTAGAATTCTGTGCGCAGTATGCGGATCGTACCGGACTGTTCTTTCAGGGGAATGTGGTAACCAGTGAAGAATCAAAAAAATTTTTTGCCGGAAATAACTTTTATACCACTGCTGCAAACCGTATGGCAAGAAACTATTTTCTAAATGCGGTAACAGTAGAGGATGTGGTAAAAGCAATCAATCAGACAGAAGAGGAGGCGGTGTCGTGCTGAAAGAAGAAAAATTAGATGTCTTTCTGGATGCCTTTTTAGATGGGAAGAAACCGGCACAGGAAACAGACCTGGATTTCTGGGATGAGAAATCAGAACCGGAAAAAAACGATTTCTGGGAAGCGCAGGATGTACTGACAGCGCCAAAACACAAGGGAAAGCTGTCAAAACGTACGATTGCATCTATGTTTTTGATTTTAATTTTAATTCCGGTTACAATCTGGATTGGAATTACGCTTTTTGATGACCGAAAATATTTTGTCATCAGTCTGGCGATTGCAGTTTACTGCATGCTGCCGTTCTTTTTGATTTTTGAAGGAAGAAAACCGCAGGCAAGAGAACTGCTTACAATTGCGGTTTTGGTTGCAATTGCAGTTGCAGGCCGTGCAGCATTTTTTATGGTGCCAAGCTTTAAACCGGTTGTGGCTGTGACCATTATTTCAGCCGTCTGCTTTGGTGCAGAATCGGGCTTTTTAGTTGGTGCGCTTTCCATGCTTTCTTCAAATATGTTCTTTGGACAGGGACCGTGGACTCCGTGGCAGATGTTTGCTGCTGGAATTATCGGATTTTTGGCAGGTATTTTATTTCAAAAAGGCTGGTTGAAAGCACGTAAGATTTCGCTTTGTATTTATGGATTTTTAGCGACCGTGTTTATCTATGGAGGAATCATGAACCCGGCTTCCCTTGTGATGACCTCCTATGCAATTACCAAGCGAAATCTGCTGGCAATTTATATGTCAGGGCTTCCGGTAGACTTGGTTCATGCATCGGCAACGGTAATCTTTTTGTGGATTGCAAGTAAGCCAATGATTGAAAAACTGGAGAGAATCAAAGTGAAGTATGGAATGATAGAAGAGGATTAAAGGATGAGAAAAAAATTTAGAAAAATCTTAGGGTGTCTGACACTTCTTTTTCTTTTGACAAGCTGTGGTGGAATGACAAACAGCAGTGAGATTACAAAACTGGAAACAAAAGAAACACAACAAGAGAAACAGCAGACAAATAAACAGAATGTAGAAAAGAATACATGTACGGTTTCCATTGAATGTTCTACTATTTTGGATAATGAGAAAGAGTTAAAAGCATCGAAAAAGGAATTTGTTCCGTCAGATGGCTGGATTTTAGAACCGATAGAGGTGAAATATGAAACGGGTGATACCGTCTATGATATACTTGCGCGTGTCTGTAAAGAGAAAAAAATTCAGCTGGATGCAAACTATACTCCGCTTTATTCTGCATATTATGTAAAAGGAATTAATCAGTTGTATGAATTTGACTGTGGAGAACGTTCTGGATGGACTTACAGCGTGAATGGATATTTTCCCAATTATGGATGTTCCAAATATGAGGTCAGTGACGGGGATGTAATTGAATGGCGTTATACCTGCGACCTTGGGAAAGATGTGGGAGATGAATTTGAGGAAGAATAGTAAAATACCGACAGATGAGAATAAAAATTCATTTGTCGGTATTTTACTATTCGGAAATTTTTTTATTTGGAGATTTCTTTTATTTCTTCGGTTTCTTCGCTTGTTTCCAGATACGGTTTAAAAATCCGATAAAACAAGAAAGAATTAATATAGCAGGTTAATGCAAAGCCGAAGAAAAACCAGCAGCAGCTGTAGAGTGGTAAAAGTGTTAAATCTTGATAAGTCATATACATTGGCAGGATAGAAATAACTGCAATTAACAAGGTGGACGGAATATGCATAAATGCAAAAATAACAGAATTTTTAGCAAGGTTCTTTAAGGTATTGGAAAATGCCGCAATGACCGGAAAGATGTAAAGTGCGATAATAACAAGCAGTACAAGTACCAGCCCGGACAGATAATAAAAGATTTTTCCGGCTTCTGAAGTATTCTGCAGGAGAAAGTGAGTGTTCAAAAACAAAATCACACCAACGATAACAAGTGCAAGCCAGGCGATCAAAGACTGCACAAAATTCTGACGTAATGCCCGAAAGAAAGTTTTAGTAACCTTGTCTTCATTTCCTTTTACGATACGTAACATGCAGTGATATAGTGCAGTAAGGGATGGACCGATGGTGACAAGGGGGATGGAGCAGAGAAGAAAAAGCAGATTTGCGATGATAATGTCTCCAATCCGGTTTAAGGCAATTACGACAATGTTGTCCTGGTTCATAAAATTCATAAAATCATATCCTTTCGTCAAAAAATCAAGTGATGTAAAATTGCACGATACCTTATTTTAACATTGAATATGTCAAAATGCAAAAAATAAAAAAGAAAAATTCCGGATATCGGGTATTTTGAATATAAATATAGTTTAAAAACAAATAAAAAGAAAAGGATATGGAAAAATGTTATGTATATGTGAAAAAATGAAAGCAAAATCGGAAAAATAAAGAGAGCTTTGTTGGAAAAACACCGAACAAAATTGTGGAAAACCAGACATATAAATATCAAAATGACTGTTGAAAAAGAAAATAAGACAAAAAAATATAGAAAATGCACAAATAAACAACATTTCTCCATATATTAAAAACATATTTCCATTTTACATTTTGACATATCTCGATATAATGAATTCATCAAATGAGTGAGGGACGAAGCAACCTTACTTATAGAGAATATTCTTTTTCATTAAAGGAGGAAAAAATTATGAAATTCAGAAAGGCAATGGCATTATTACTGACAGGCGCAATGGTATTTACCATGGCAGGATGTGGAAGCGGGGACTCAAGTTCAGGCGACAGCTCAGACAAAAAATCAGAGAGTGATTCAGGGGACGTAGAATTATCCGTAACAATCTGGGATTCCAACCAGGAACCTGGATTAACAGAAATTATGAATGATTTCACAGAAAAAACTGGAATCAAAACCAAAGTTTCTGTTGTAAAATGGGATGAATACTGGACACTTCTGGAATCTGGTGCATCAGGTGGTTCTTTACCGGACGTATTCTGGATGCATTCTAACGAAAGTCAGCGTTATATGTCAAATGACATGTTATTAGATTTGACTGATAAAATTGCAGAGAGCAGTGAAATTGACCCTGCAAACTATCCGGAAGATATCTGGGGACTGTATACATACGATGACAAATATTACGCAGTTCCAAAAGATATCGATACGATTGCTTTATGGTATAACAAAAAAATGTTTGACGAAGCCGGATTAGAGTATCCGACCGCTGACTGGACATGGGATGACGTGACAGAAGCAGCGAAGAAGCTGACAAAAGACGATGGAAGCCAGTATGGTTTATGTCTTAGAAATGATAACAATCAGGCTGGTTACTACAACCTGATCTATGATAATGGCGGATATATTATCAATGATGACAAAACAAAATCCGGAATGGATGATCCAAAAACGGTAGAAGCAATGGAAATGTTAGAAGGATGGATCAAAGACGGTGTGCTTCCTCCAATCGAGACAATGTCTGAAAACGGTGAAGATGTATTATTAGAATCCGGTAAAGTGGCAATGGTTCCACAGGGCTCCTGGATGATCGCAGCATTCCGTGATAACGAATACACCGCAGAGAACTGTGATTGTGTAGAACTTCCGAAGAGTGCAACAACAGGCAGAAGAGCTTCTCTTTACAATGGTCTTGGATGGGCAGCATCCGCAAATACCGAGCATCCGGAAGAAGCATGGCAGTTAATCGAATACCTTGGTTCGAAAGAAGCACAGGAAAAACAGGCTGAACTGGGTGTTACAATGTCTGCTTATACCGGAACATCTGAAGCATGGGCAAAATCCGCAAACTTTAATCTTCAGGCTTACATCAATATGATGGATGATATGGAGATCAGACCATACTCCCGTTCTACAGTAACATGGGAAAACAAGAATAGTGAAATTCTTAAGAGTGTTTACAGCGGTGACAAAACTATGGCAGATGCCTGCAAAGAAATGGCAGAGCAGATGAACGAATCACTGGCTGAAGAACAGCAGTAATTTGTAACGCAATTTATAGTGTAACGAAGTAGAATGAAAGCAAGAGACACAGGCAGGTTCGAAAGAATCTGCCTGTATTAAAAAAGGAGTGAGTGGTTTGGCAGGTAAGACGAAAGTAAAAACAACCGGAAGACAACGAAGTGAATTTATCTGGGGCTGGCTTTTTATTCTCCCTACAGTAATCGGTTTGATTGTATTAAATATTATCCCGATTTTCCAGACGATTTATCAGAGTTTCTTTAAAACGGGAGATTTCGGAAGAGGAAACATTTTTGTAGGTCTTGAAAATTATCAGAAAGTATTCGCCGATAAAGAAATTTGGCAGGCATTGCTTAATACATTTAAGTATGCAATCGTAGAAGTGCCATTTTCAATTATTATCGCGCTGGTACTGGCTGTGTTCTTAAATCGAAAGATGATCGGACGTTCTGTTTATCGTACCATTATCTTTCTTCCGATGGTTGCAGCTCCGGCAGCGGTTGCCATGGTATGGAGATGGTTATTTAACTCAGATTTTGGTCTGATCAACAATCTGTTTCATTTACATACAAAATGGATTTCAGACCCAAGGATTGCAGTTTTTTCAATTGCAGTAATCGGTATCTGGTCTATCATTGGTTATAACATGGTATTGTTTATTTCCGGACTGCAGGAAATTCCGCATGATTATTATGAAGCGGCTGAGATTGACGGTGCAACAGGAATCAAATGTTTCTTCAATATCACGGTGCCGTTGTTATCCCCAACCATCTTTTTTGTTATGATTACACGTATTATTGGTGCTTTACAGGTATTCGATTTGATCTACATGGTTATGGATAAAACAAATCCGGCACTTAATAAAACACAGTCCTTAGTATTCTTATTCTATAAATATACCTTTACAAATAAGAACATAGGTTATGGTTCTACAATTGTTATTCTGCTTTTGGTGATTACTTTGATTATCACTGCAATCCAGATGACTGCACAGAAAAAATGGGTATTCTACAACTAGGAAGGGGGAAGCAGTATGGAAGGCAACATGAAAGCAAAAGAGAACTTTACGAAAGTTTTAATCCATGTAATCTTGATTCTTGTATCCATTACGATGCTGGTACCTTTTATATGGATGATTTTAACCGCGTTTAAAACAGTTACAGAGGCAACAAGTGTCGATCCGTTTGTTATTTTCCCAAAGGTATGGAGAACGGATTCATTTAAAGAAGTCATTCGTAACATGAACTTCTTTGTATTATACAAAAATACACTGTTAATGATTTTCTTCCGTGTACTTTGTGCAGTGTTAACTGCGACAATGGCAGGATATGCGTTTGGTCGTCTGCATTTTAAAGGAAGAGATTTCTGTTTCTCTTTAGTACTGCTGCAGATGATGGTTCCGGCACAGATTTTCATCTCACCTCAGTATATTATGGTAAGTAAGATGGGAATGTTAAATACAATTTTTGGTCTGGTATTTCCGGGTATGGTTACCGCATTTGGTACCTTCCTGCTCCGTCAGGGGTATATGGGACTTCCAAATGATCTTGAAGAGGCTGCACGTCTGGATGGATGTAATATCGGACAGACATTCTTATACATTATGGCACCACTTACCAGATCCAGTATGGTAGCACTGGGCATCTTTACCGCAGTGTTTGCATTTAAAGATTTGATGTGGCCGATGATTGTAAATACGGATAAAGACATGTTGGTACTTTCTTCCGCACTTGCAAAGATGCAGGGACAGTATGCTGCGAAGTTCCCGGAACTGATGGCTGCTTCTCTGATTGCATGTATTCCGATGATTGTTCTTTATGTAATTTTCCAGAAACAGTTTATCGAAGGTATTGCAACAAGTGGTGGAAAACTTTAATTATGAATTTAAGACCGACGTAGAGTTCTACGTCGGTCTTTTTAGAAAAAGGAGAAAAAAGATATGGCAATTATTTTTCACAAACAAAGCAAATGTTTTCATCTTTACAACAATGAAGTAAGTTATATTATGCGTATTATGGAAAATGGACAGCTTGAAAATTTATATTATGGAAAGAAAATCCATGACAAAGAAGACTTTGCTTATTTCCATGATGAAGCAATGCGTTCTCAGATGTCTGTTTGTATTCCGGAGCCGGGTCTGTTATCCATGCAGTATACCAGACAGGAATATCCAAGTTATGGAACCGGTGACTATAGAAGTCCGGCAGTGACCATTGCACAGGAAAATGGAAGCCGTATTATTGATTTTAAATATGCAGGTCATGAAATCTATTCAGGGAAAAAAGAAATCCTTCCACTTCCGGCAACTTATGTAGAGGAAAAAGAGGAAGCAGAGACTCTTGAAGTCACCCTGCATGATAACGTGATGGATACTGATTTGATTTTGTCTTATACCATTTATGAGGCGTATCCGGTTATTACAAGAAATACGAAGTTTGTACATAAAGGGAAAGAAAAAATTGTATTAGAACGTGCCATGAGTGCCAGTGTGGAATTTTTGGATATGGATTATGAAATGGTTCAGCTTTCCGGTGGATGGTCACGTGAGCGTTACGTAAAAAACAGAAAGCTGGAAATGGGAATCCAGAGTATTCAGAGTTTAAATGGAACCTGCTGTGGCGCAGAGCATAATCCATTTTTTGCATTAAAACGTCCACATACGACAGAAAGTCAGGGAGAAGTCTATGGATTCAGCCTGGTTTACAGCGGTAACTATTTAGGACAGGTTGAAGTTTCTACCTTTGATATGACTCGTGTGATGATGGGAATCAATCCGGAAGATTTCAGCTGGGAATTAAAGAGTGGAGAGAGCTTCCAGACTCCGGAGGTTGTTATGGTTTACAGTGATAAGGGCTTAAATAAAATGAGTCAGACCTATCACCGTTTATACAGAAAACGTCTGATGCATGGAGAATGGAGAGATAAGGCACGCCCAATTTTATTAAATAACTGGGAAGCAACCTATTTTGATTTTAATGAAGAAAAGATTTTAACAATTGCAAAAAAAGCAAAAGAAGCAGGTGTAGAATTATTTGTACTTGATGATGGATGGTTTGGTGCAAGAAATGATGATTACAGAGGTCTTGGTGACTGGTATGTAAACTTGGAAAAATTGCCGGATGGTATTTCGGGGCTCTCTAAAAAAGTAGAAGAACTGGGATTAAAATTTGGTCTTTGGGTAGAGCTTGAAATGGTTAACAAGGATAGTGATTTATATCGTGCACATCCGGACTGGATTATCAGTGCACCAAATCGTTTTGAGTCTCATGCGAGACATCAAAATGTACTGGACTTCTCAAGAAACGAAGTGGTAGATTATATTTATGAGATGATTGCAAAAGTAATCCGCGAATCTTCAATTTCTTATATTAAATGGGATATGAACCGCTATATGTCTGAACCTTACAGCAAAGGAAGTGCGCCTTGTGAGCAGGGAAAAGTGATGCATAAATACATCCTTGGAGTTTATGATTTATATACCAGACTGACGACAGAATTTCCGCATATTTTATTTGAGTCCTGTGCAAGTGGTGGTGCAAGATTTGATCCTGCAATGTTATACTTTGCTCCGCAGACCTGGTGCTCTGACGATACCGATGCAAGTGAAAGAACAAAGATTCAGTATGGAACCTCTTATGTCTATCCGATTGTCAGTATGGGTTCCCATGTTTCAGCAGTTCCGAATCATCAGATGCATCGAATTACTCCGATTGAGACAAGAGCAAATGTTGCCTATTTTGGAACATTTGGTTATGAGCTGGATTTAAACTTACTTAGCGATGCCGAAATTGAGACAGTAAAGAAACAGATTGCATTTATGAAAGAACACAGAGAGTTAATTCAAATGGATGGTGATTTCTATCGTCTGTTGAGTCCGTTTGAAGGAAATGAAACTGCATGGATGGTAGTTTCCAGCGATAAAACACAGGCGGTGGCTGCATTCTATCAGAGATTAAATAAAGTCAATGCGTCCTGGCTTCGTTTAAAACTGGATGGACTTGATGCCAATACAAAATATGAAGTGAGCTGTGATATGGCGCCGGTTACTTCTTATGATGCAAAAATTGCAGAAGCTTATGGTCATAAAACAGATGAAGACAGTGTAAAAACCTATCAGGCTTATGGTGATGAGTTGATGAGCGCCGGAATTCCAATTGACAGAGAAGAATTGAATAAAAAAGGCGGAGATTTTGCATCACTTCTGTATACCTTAAAGAAAGTGGATGAGTAAAGAATGAAACACGTAGCCGGATATACCAATTCTGCCAGATTTCGTTGTCTGGAAGATTTGCAAAAAGATTCAGCAGATTTGTGTCTGATTTACTGTGGTTGGGAATACTGCAATCCGGGACACAAGTATGGTCCGAATCTTCGGACTTCTTATGTACTGCATATTGTGAGAAGCGGAAAAGGAATACTTGAAATTAATAAACATAAATATGAGTTGAAAGAGGGCGATGCATTTTTCATTGCCCCGGAAGTGGAAGCTTGGTATGAAGCAGATAAGAAAGACCCCTGGTGTTATATGTGGGTTGGATTTACCGGCTACCGTGCAGAAGAAAATGCAGAACATGCGGGATTTTCGAGGAGAAATCCTATCAGGCATGTAGAATGTAAAGAACAGTTGAATCAGTATCTGGATGGGATTTTGGCGGCACATCAGCTTTCCTACACCGATGAGCTGAAACGAAATGGATATCTGATGTTGTTTTTTGCTGCCTTGATTGAAGATTATAAGAAGACGGAACCAGCAGCACAGCAGCACTCTTATCCCGGAGTGGTTTATGTACGTCATGCGATGGAATATATTTCACATCATTATCAGGAAAAGGTGAAAATTAATGAGCTGGCAGATTACATTGGGGTAAACCGTAGTTATCTGACGAGCAGTTTTAAAAAGGCAGTGGGCTGTTCTCCACAGGAATATTTGGTGAATTTAAGAATGGAAAAAGCAAAAAATCTGCTAAAGAATACAGATATGCCGATTAATGCGGTAGCAGCTGCAGTTGGATATCAGGATCAGCTTGCATTTTCAAAGATATTTAAACAGAATTTTACAGTGAGCCCAAAAGAATATCGAAAAGCAAAAGAAGAACTTCAATTGGGAACTGTAAAAGGTGACTTTACCGCATCACATTTATAAAAAAGAGGAAGTGTGATATGACACAGGTAACGGCATATACGAATGAGGGGAGATATAAATGCCTGGAAGATTTGCCGATTGATTCGGCAGAATTAAGTCTTGGATATTGTGGATGGGAGCGATGTTATCCCGGACATCGGTTTGGACCAAACAAAAGGACTTATTATGTGCTTCATATTATTACAAATGGAAAAGGGAAGCTGGAAAAGAATGGTGAAGTATTTCATCTAACAACCGGCGATGCTTTTTTACTTTGTCCGGAAGAAGAAGCCTGGTATGAAGCGGATAAGAAAGAGCCATGGGCCTATGCATGGATTGGGCTGTATGGTTATAAAGTAAAAAAAGTAATGCAGTATGCGGGATTTTCAAAAGAGAAATCAATTCGAAGTTTAAAATGTACAGCACTTTTAAAATCGTATGTGGATGAGATACTTGAAGTGCATCGACTTACAACGGAGGAATCGATGCGTAGGAATGGGTATTTGAATTTGTTTCTGGCGACATTAATAGAAGACAATGAGAAATTTAATACAAAAACGATGCCGGAGCATACCTATCCGGGGACTGTATATGTAGAACATGCAATGGAGTATATAAAACATCATTACAGAGAAAAAATAAAGATTAATGAGCTGGCAGAATATATCGGGATTAATCGCAGTTATCTGACGAATATGTTTAAAAAAACAATTGGATGTTCGCCCCAGGAGTATTTGGTAGAATTTCGGATGGAAAAAGCAAAAAATCTGTTAAAGAATACAGATATGCCGATTAATGCGGTGGCAGAGGCAGTTGGATATTCGGATCAGCTTGCATTTTCGAAAATGTTCCGGCTCTATACAAATATAAGTCCGAAAGCGTTTCGTCAGACAAAAGAAGAATTGGTATTTGAAAACCGAAAAGGTGCATTTCATGGAGAAATAGGATGAGGAAAAAGTTATGAAGAAAAGAGAAATAAAATTAGGAATACCATCTTACATTACAGTAGAGAGTGAAGAAGGTTCTTTTATTGGAGAACAAAACAGTTCAAAATTTGAAAAAGAAGATATTTGTGTTGAAGCAAATGAAAATGGAGAAATCTGGCTTACGGCAGATAACTCACCGGTAAAAACAGTAAAGCTTCGCTGGAATACTTCGCTTGAGCGTACGTCAAAGATTCTTGGCGGAGTCTGGGAGAGAACTTATGGAGATGCAGAATGGAAGGGAATGAGCGGAACACGCTTTATGCCTTGGTATTTTCTTGCATTAAATGAAGGAGTCGTGACAGGATATGGTGTAAAAGTTCGTCCTTCTGCCATGTGTTTCTGGGAGGCTGATACAAGAGGAATTACCTTAGTTTTGGATGTACGCTGTGGTGGAACGGGTGTTGTGCTTTCTGGAAGAAAGCTGTTAGCAGCTGAGATTGTTGCAATGCGTGCGGATGATTGTACCTCTTTTGAAGCAGCAAAAGCATTTTGTAAATGCATGTGCACGGATCCGATTTTTCCGGATTTTCCGGTCTATGGAAGCAACAACTGGTATTATGCATATGGAGACAGTTCAGAAAAAGAAATTTTACAGGATACCGATTATATTGTAGACATTACAAAAGGCGCAGAAAACCGTCCTTATATGGTCATTGACGATTGCTGGCAGGAACATCATCGGCTGGACGAATACAATGGAGGACCATGGAAAAAAGGAAATGAAAAATTCCCGGATATGGGAGCACTTGCAAAAAAATTAGAAGAAAAAGGGGTACGTCCGGGTATCTGGGTTCGTTTCCTCTTAAATGAGGAAGAGACGATTCCGGAAGAATGGAGAATTTCTCACAACGGCTGTCTCGACCCGTCACATCCGGAGGCGCTTGCTTATATTAAAGAAGATGTCAAACGAATCTTCGAGTGGGGATATACCTTAATCAAACATGATTTTACAACCTTTGATTTATTTGGCAGATGGGGACTTGAGATGAATCCGTTCCCAACCTCGGATGGCTGGAGCTTTTATGATAAATCCAAAACAAGTGCTGAAATTGTAGTAGAGTTATATCGTGCAATTTATGAGACAGCCAAAGAATATCATGTGATGATTTTAGGATGCAATACGATTGGACATCTGGGTGCAGGTTTGATGCACATGCAGAGAACCGGGGATGATACCAGTGGAAAAACCTGGGAGCGTACCAAAATGATGGGAGTCAATACGCTGGCATTTTGTCTGCCTCAGCATGGAACATTCTTTGATATTGATGCAGACTGCGTAGGAATTATGGGGAATATTCCGTGGAAATTAAATTCTCAGTGGGCAGATTTAGTAACACGCTCCGGCACATCACTTTTTGTGTCGGCAAAACCGGGTGTATTAAATGAAACCGAAAAAGAAGAACTGCATCAGATGATGTTAAAGGCATCTTTACAGGAAGAACATAAAATTCCGGTGGATTGGGAGTATACGGATTGTCCGGAACTTTGGGCAGACGAAAACGAAGAAATTGAGTATAACTGGTATGAAGAAGCCGGACCGGAAACGAGAGGAAACAGTTGTCATTATTATCGGTATATTCCGTTATCTTAATCTCAAAACTGAAATGAAAAGAAAATGAAGTAAAATCAATTAAAATTTAGTTTAAAAGGAGCTTGTCTTGAATATGAATTTATTCAGGACAAGCTTTTTTGTTCATGAACTTAAAGATTCAGAGTTAATTTTTCCAATTGTGTCAACTCTTTTAATTCCCGAATGGTAAAATAGCCGCAGACAAGTGCCGCAGCTGCATCGGCGATCGGTCCTGCATACATGACACCATCGATTCCCATAAAAAGTGGGAAGATAATAATTAATGGAAGCAGGAATAAAATCTGTCTGGTGAGTGACATAAAGACACCGAGTTGAGCTTTTCCAATCGAGTTAAAAAAGTTTGAAGTAACCGGCTGGATTCCATTGATTAAGGTTAAAAACATATAAATTCGGAAGTAACGTTCTGAGAACTGAAAATATAACTCACTTCCCTCACCGAATACACTGATAATCTGTCTTGGGAAAACCTGAAAACAGAAGAATGCAATGCCGGAAAGTACAGTTGCAACGCCAAGTGCAAGCAGATAACTTTTTCGTACACGTTTATATTTTTTGGCTCCATAGTTAAATCCGATAATTGGCTGAACACCCTGTGAAATTCCAATAACAAAGGACATAAAAATCATATTTACTTTTGTGATGATTCCGGCACAGGCAAGAGGAATATCACCTCCGTATATGGATTTTGCCCCGTAGTGTGACAGTGTGTTGTTCATTACAATCTGTACGACAGTCATGGCAATCTGGTTAAAACAGGCACTTGCGCCAAGTCGGAAAATTTCTTTACAGTAAGACAGCTGAATTTGAAAGCAGCTTCGATTCAGCACAATATTTTTAAAGTGAAACATATAATGAAGACTGATACTAAAAGAAACAATCTGTCCGATAATGGTTGCAAGAGCAGCACCGGTCATTCCAAGATGCAGACCGAAAATGAAAATCGGGTCAAGGATTGTATTTACAATCGCACCGATTAACATAGAAATCATGGAATATCGTGGACTTCCATCTGCCAGAATTAATTTACTCATTCCGGTATTGGCAATTAAAAATGGAAAACCAAAGGCTGTAATGCGGGTGTACTGTCTGGCATAAGGCAGGACTTCAGTGGTTGCACCGAAAAATTTTAACATTGGAGTTAAAAAAAGTGTAGTTGCAAGAAACAGACAAAGTCCGAATACTGCCATCAGAAAGATTCCGTTGCCGGCATAGCGGGCAGATTTTTCTTTTTCTCCAGCCCCTAAATACAGGGAAAAATTAGTTGCACTTCCGATTCCGAGTAAAAGAGAAAGTGCGGTACAGGTAGTGGAAAGCGGAAATGCGATATTAGTTGCGGCATTTCCGAGCATGCCAATCCCTTGTCCAATGAAAATCTGGTCTACAATATTATAAAGGGAGGTCACCAGCATTGAGATAATGCAGGGAATTGCAAAATTGACAAGCAATTTGGATTCTTTTTCATAACCGAGGGGATTTTGCGTTTTCATTGTTGTCATAAATTCTTAAATCATTCTCCTTATAATTGGTAAAAAATTCTTTTTCGGTAGCTTATGTTACGCTGATTGATAAAAAAAGTCAATAAAAAGTTCAGGCAGAATATCTGGTCTGCTCCAAAAAAATATGATAGAATGATATGCGAAAAACCGAAGAAAATTGAGGGAAAAAGATGTATCAGGAACAAAGAAAGGAGGATCGTAAATATGGTTACAATTGATTTAATTACTGGTTTTCTTGGCTCGGGAAAAACCACTTTCATAAAAAAATATGCAGAATATTTAATAAGTCAAGGACTTAATATCGGGATTTTGGAAAATGATTATGGCGCTGTAAATGTAGATATGATGCTGTTACAGGAACTTGAGGGCGAAAAATGTGAACTCGAAATGATAGCCGGAGGCTGTGATAAAGAGACACATAGAAGACGGTTTCGCACAAAATTAATTGCAATGGGAATGTGTGGTTATGACCGAATTTTAGTAGAGCCTTCCGGAATTTATGATGTAGATGAATTTTTTGACGTACTTCGGGACGAACCGTTAGATAAATGGTATCAAATCGGAAGTGTGATTACGGTTGTAAATGCAAAATTAGAGAAAAATTTATCAGAGGAAGCAAGGTATCTTCTGGCATCAGAAGCTGCTCATGCTGGAAAGATTATTTTGAGCCGTTCAGAAGAAGCGACGAAAGAAGAAATCAATACAACTATTGCCACTTTAAATCAGTCTTTGAAAGAGATTCAGTGCAATCGAATTTTAGGAGATGAGATGCTTATGAGAAGAGATGGCAGTGAATTATCAGAAGATGATTTTTCCGAGATTGCAGAAGCCGGATATGTTCAGGAGTCTTATGAAAAGAGGGATATATCACAGGAAAGTGGGTTTGAATCTCTTTATTTTATGGATGTGAAATTAGATGCCGAGACTTTAAAAACACAGGTGAAAAAAATCTTAGAAGATACATCTTGTGGCAAGGTATTTCGTATCAAGGGATTTAGTCAGAATCAAGATGGAAGCTGGATTGAATTAAATGCAACGCAGGATGAACTTTGTATCAGTCCGATTCCTCAGGGACAGGAAATTCAGATTGTAATCGGGGAACATCTAAACGAAGAAAAAATCCGCAGTTACTGGGAAGTTTAACTTTCCGGTGGCTGCGGATTTTTGAATACGTCAAGCGGATATTCGCAATCCGCTTTCGCTACTTGCTCATAACCAAATAGCTGCTACGCAGCTTATCAGAAGGGGCTTGCCCCTCCTGATACAAGCAAGTCCCCACCCCTGCTTATTGCTTTTTGCAATTGAAGCAGGGGACTTCCTTGATTTGGTTAAAAAATTATCGGGTAATATAAGTTGTTAGCAATAAAAATGTGTTTTTTACACCATCAAGGTGAGAACGTTCATAGTTATGAGAAGCGTAAACTCCAGGACCAATCAGTCCATGACGGATATCATAACCGGCATGAAGAGTTGCTTCTACATCAGAGCCGTAATGCGGATAGACATCAATCGCATAATCGAGCTGTTCTTCTTTTGCAATGTTGGAAAGTTCCGTTACTAAATCATAGTTGTAAGGACCACCGGAATCCTTTGCACAGATAGAAACCATCCGTTCAGTACAGCCAAGGTCTGCCCCAACGCATCCCATATCGACAGAAATCATTTCGGTTGTATCTTCTGGAACAAAACTTCCGCCGTGTCCGACTTCTTCGTAGACGGTAAATAATAAAGAAACTTTTCGATGAAAGGAAAGAGATTCATCTTTTACAATTTTTGCGATTCCAAGAAGAATAGAAGCAGAAAGCTTATCATCAAGAAAACGGCTTTTAATGTAACCGCTTTCGGTAATGACTGTTCGAGGGTCCATGGCGATAATATCTCCGGTCTGGATGCCGAGCGCAAGCGTTTCAGCTTTTGTAGAAACCGGTTCATCTAGTAAAATTTCCATATTTTCTTCAAGGGTTTCTACTTTTTTATCGGCAACATGGGTGGATGGCTCAGTGTTTAAGACAACACCGGTGTAGACCTTGCCATCTCTTGTATGAATGGTACAGTTTTCACCATCGGCAGTGCTCCAGACATGTCCGCCAAGTGTGGTCGGGCGAAGGCGTCCATTGTCTTTAATTGAGCGAACCATAGCACCAAGTGTGTCAACATGCGCAGCTAAAACCAGAGGTTCACCGTCCCCTCCAAGGGTTACAAACACATTTCCTTTTCTGGATAATTTCGGTTCATATCCCATGTCCTGAAGCAGTTTCATCAGGTAGTCCGTTGCATTTTTGGTATAGCCGGATGGACTTGGGATTGCAGTTAATGTCTTTAATTGTTCTGCAATAAAATCAATGTAGTGTTTCATGTTCTTTCATCTCCTAGTTCAGTAAAAAATTAGATTTTGACATTTACAATATTTTACCACAGAACATAGAACTATGATATCCAAAAAACATAAAATTAGTTTTTGAAGTTATTGGATGAAATCTGTACCAAAGAAAGTTTTAACGGACACTTGCTGATATTTTTTAGGTTATACCATGTTCCAGCTGGAATAAAGACGGCGTCTCCGTTATGAAGCGTTTTTTGAGAATTAGGATGGCATTTTTTAGAAGCGAGAATCAGAAGAGCCGTGCCACATTCAATACGAATGATCTGATCGGTTTCAGGATGCTGTTTCCATCCGGTCGTTTTCCATGGCAGAATGTTTAGAAGTTTAAGTTCAAGAGAAGAACCGCTCCAGAGGGTAGTACAGGAATTGCAGTTATGGGAAGCAGCATTTCTAAGATTGATTGTAAAGGGATTCGGACCGTGGTCAAAAAGGAGGGAACTGCAATAAGAATTCATGAAGGGAGACCTCATTTCTTTTTTAGGCAGGATATGATATCATGTTATGAGAAAAAGAAGAAATAGGTGCAAAGTTTCAAATCTAAAAAGCAGAAAAGAAAGAGCAAATGGTCAGGAATAAGTACAAGTACTGGCTATTTGCTCTTTTTAAATAAAAGTCTAATTTAGTTTTACTGTTTTTTGATAAATAACTAAAGATACGATTGCCGTTATTGCTTCTGATACCCAGAAAGCATGCCAGACACCTGCTGCACCAAGAACTCGTGATAAAAGAAAAGCAGCAGGGATAATTACAACTATGTATCGAGAGAGTGAAATTATTAAGGACTGCACTCCTTTTCCCAGACCTTCTAAAGCACCGGAAGAAGTAATGGAGACAGAAGATACTAAAAATCCAATACTGATGATACGCAGAGCAGTCTTTCCAGCCTCAATAGTTTCGGGATTTGTTGTAAATAATCCGATTAAAACATCTGGAATAATAAAACAGATAAGTGTTCCGGCAAGCATAATTCCAGCACTCATACGAAGGACAATTTTGTAAATTTTTTTCACCCTCTTATATTCTCTTGCACCGTAATTAAATCCAATTACCGGACGCATCCCCTGAATGATTCCGTTTGCCGGAAGATACAAAAAGGTCTGTAATTTATAATAGACACCCAAAATTAATACATAAACTCCTGAAAAAGAAGCTAGAATTGCATTTAGGGCAGAAATCAACAGGGATGGCAGGGCAAGATTTAAAGTTGCCGGAATCCCAACTGCATATAAACGTTTGATTAAATCAAAATCCAGTGTCGCATATTTTTTCTGAATTTTTACCTGAATCGGACGGAAAATAAAAATCAAAAGATAAATAGTCATGCAGACAAGTTGTCCGATATTGGTTGCAATAGCAGCTCCTTTAATCTCCATTCTTGGAAATGGACCGATACCGAAGATAAGAAGCGGGTCTAAAATAATATTCGTTATAGAGCCTGCCATCATACTAAACATTGTTACTTTCATTTTCCCTACAGACTGGAAAATTTTTTCAAATCCAACATTTAACATAATAATCAGTGAAAAAGCAAATACAATATTACTATATTCAATTCCAAGTGAAATTACGTTTTCGGAATGACTGAACATTTTTAAAAAATATGGAATAAGTAAAATGCTTCCGGCAGTCAGGAGAATTCCATGGATAATGGCAAGAATTATACCTAATGTTGTTGCCTGATTTGCACTTTTCTTATCGCCTGCGCCTAAGAAATATGCGACAACTGCATTAATTCCGATACCAAATCCAATTGCTACGGCATTAATAAAATTTTGAATTGGAAAGACTAAAGAAAGTGCGGTCATGGCATCTTCGCTGATTTTTGCAACAAAGAAACTGTCAATAATATTGTAAAGGGAATTTACAAGCATGGACAGCATCATGGGCAGAGCTAAAGATAAAAGCAAAGGTAAAACCGGTTTGGTTTTCATAAAATTGTCATTCATGTGTTTAATTTCCTTTCGTTTTGAATTATAAATACAGCAGATTTTGGAGATAAAAAAAGCCACACAGCATTCTTGCTGTGTGGCGAAAAGAGACGGTTTTATCCGTCAGGAAAAATCCACTACTTAATTTTACAAAGCATTATTCTAGCAGAATCTGGCAAAAAGTCAATATAAAATTCCAAAATAAAAGATGACATTTTGCTCCATTATTCAGTATAATAAAAACAAATCTATTAAATTCAGAGGAAAACAGATGGTAAAAATAAAAGACGATGTTTACGAAATTATGCACCAAGACAGACGAGTTGCAAGAATTGATAAAACAGGGCACTGTAAAATTTATTTTAAATCTTTTATGCCTTATAATCTTTATCTTGAAGAAGAGGAGGATATTGATACTCTTGTAAATAATATCACGAATTTTTATTATTGGTGCTCGACACGAGTTTTAACCTTAGACCGTGTCTATGCCAAAGAAATTTTAAACAGTATTGGAATGTTGCAGGCAGTAACCGACAGAGAGCGTGCGAAAATAGCTCTTACTTATCGTTGTGCATCTTTAACGGATGTATTTTGGGTTAAAAAATTTGAAGAAGTAGTACGATTTTCAGAAATTAATTTATACGAGAATCATTTGGATAATACGTTTATTGATATTTCTTTAAGAGGAAAACAATATACAGTAGAAAATAAAGCATTGGCAAGGGATTTGGCTACGAATGGATGTTTTCCTAAAGCATGGCAGAGAACAAAGAATGGTTTTCGGCTTTTAAAAGATGGCGGAAAAGAAGTAGTGGAAAGAGAACTTCTTGCAAGTCAAATCTGCAGATGCTTTAATGTAGACCAAGTATATTATGAAAGAGATTTTTTTGATAGCGAAGAAGTCAGTGTAAGTGACAATATTACTTCGAGAGAATATTCTATCGTTTCGATGGAAGCCTTTGAAGTTTACTGCATGAATAAAGAAAAAGATGTCAAAAAGTATATTTTAAACTTGGACAAGCGTGCCTATTATATGATGAACATTGTAGATTATTTAATTGGAAATACAGACCGGCATTGGGGAAACTGGGGAGTCTTAGTAAAAAACTCAACAAATAAACCGGTTTCACTTCATAAGTTAATGGATTTCAATCAGGCATTTCATGCTTATGATACATTAGAAGGCGCAAACTGTCAGACTTTATTTGGAAGCCATGCAACACAAAAAGAGGCTGCCGAAGAAGCTGTTAAAAAAATTGGATTGAATCAGATAAAACCTGTAAATGAGGTTTGTTTTAAAAATCTTCCTCAATATCAGGAAATGTTTTTTAGAAGATTGGAATACTTAAAATCAAAAGAAGAATGGAGTGACCGATAATACGAGAGAAGTGAAGAGTGGTGATTGAAGCAAGAAGCTCGGTTACTTGTAGCAGAGTAGTTCACTTGACAAGGTTTCTCAATAGTGATACTATGCCACTAACGGATTGAAAACCAAAATTTGGCGATACTTTAGGACAAAATTTATGCAAAAAGAAACCATAAAAAAAGCATTTTTAAAGTCAATTCCGATTTTATGCAGCTATGTGTTTGTCAGTATGGCATATGGAATTACAATGGAAGAAGCAGGATTTGCCTGGTATCAGTCACTGCTTATCAGCCTGGTTGTGTATACCGGAGCATTTCAGTTTGTGCTGGTTTCATTTTTAAGTGGTGGAACTTCTATTATTACGATTGCGGTGACTGCATTTTTGATGAACAGCAGGCAGACCTTTTATAGTTTAACGTTTGTAGATGAATTTAAGAAGATGGGAAAACGACTTCTTTATATGATTCATACAATGACAGATGAAACTTATGCAGTTAATTTAAGCCTGACGGAAACCGGAAAAGAAAAAGAGGACATGATGTTTGTGATTGCGTTTCTGTCAAGATGTTATTGGATGGCAGGTACAATTGCAGGCGGAGTTTTAGGGCAGCTGATTCCGATAAAATTAGAGGGAATTGATTTTTGCATGACTGCATTGTTTGTCATTATTTTTATCGATAATTGGGAGAAAACAAAGAATCATGTACCGGCCGTTTTAGGTCTTGGAATCTCAATGCTGTGTCTGATTATAGCAGGAGCAAGAAGCTTTATGCTGCCTTCTTTAATTCTTGTTTCAGGTGTTCTGCTTTTGATGAGAGAAAAGGAGGCACAGTCATGAAAATAGAGTTCTTTTTTCTGGTTGTGGCAGTGTCGGCGGGGATTACATTTTTTTTGCGTGCATTGCCGTTTCTTGCATTTCGTGGGGAACGCAAAATGCCGGAAAAACTGATTTATCTTGGAAAAATCCTGCCATCAGCAATTATGGCTGTGCTGATTGTGTATTGTTTAAAGGAAACAGGGAGTGATTTTTCTCACACAGGAATCGCAAATTTTTTGGCAGTGGCAGTTGTTGCAGTCAGTTATAAATGGAAGCATAATACGTTTCTTAGTATTTTGCTTGGAACAGCCGTAAATATGATTTTAATACAGGTGATTTAGGAAGTTATGAAAACAATTCAGGTAGAAGAATTAGAACAGTTAAGTGCAGATGAGATTCAGGTGATTGACCTGCGTCCGGAGGAAGAATACAAAAGAGGAAGTTTTCCGGGGGCAGTGAATCTGCCGATGGAAGAGTTTGATTCACGATATGAAGAAGTGCTGGAAAAAGAGAAACCAATTTACTTTATCTGTCATACCGGAGAGAGAAGTAAGGATTATATTGAAACAGCGACAAAAGCCGGATACAATGCTTTTAATGTAGAAGGTGGATATCGGGCTTATCTGCGTCTTTCTTTAAGTCGTTTTCTGGAGGAAGATACAAAAGAAAGCAAAGAAGAAAAGACAAAAGAAATTGAGAGAAGTATTATTAAGAAATTTCGGAAATCCATCTGGCGTCCATTTACAAAAGCCTTAAATGAATATCAACTGATTCAGGAGGGAGATAAGGTTGCAGTCTGTATCTCCGGTGGAAAGGATTCCATGCTGCTTGCAAAACTGATTCAGGAATTAAAACGTCATGGAAAAATCCATTTTGAAGCAGTTTTTCTTGTAATGAATCCAGGCTATAATGAAGATAACTGGAAAATTATTCAGGATAATGCAGATTTACTTGGAATTCCACTTACTGTATTTGAAAGTGAAATTTTTGATACGGTAGCAACAATCGAAAAAAATCCATGTTATTTATGTGCACGTATGAGAAGAGGCTATCTGTATTCTCATGCAAAGGCATTGGGATGTAATAAAATTGCACTGGGACATCATTTTGATGATGTAATCGAAACCATTTTAATGGGAATGTTATACAGTGGAAAAGTAGAAACCATGATGCCGAAGCTGCACAGCCAGAATTTTGAGGGAATGGAATTAATTCGTCCATTATACATGGTAAAAGAAGATGCGATTAAAGCATGGAGAGATTACAACGGACTGCATTTTATCCAGTGTGCATGTCGTTTTACAGAAAACTGCGTCAGCTGTGGCGGAGGCAGAGGTTCGAAACGTGATGAGATGAAAGAACTGATTGCGCAGTTTAGAAAGACCAGCGATGTGATCGAAACCAATATTTTTAACAGTGTCCGTAATATAAATTTAAGAACGGTTATCGGTTATCACAAAGACAAAGAAGCTTACAATTTTCTGGATGATTATGATTTGCGCGGAAGTAAAAAGAGTGACAGTCAGGAAGAGTAATAAGAAAAAGTAAATAATAAGAAAGAATAATAAAGAATAATAAAGAATAATAAGAAAGTGCGCTTTTGGTGTGCTTTTTAAAAATTAAACCAAATGAAAAGGGGAAGGAATATGAGCAATAAAGAAATCAAAGAAAAGATTGCCAGACTGAAAAAGGAGAAAAATGCAGTAATACTGGCACACTATTATGTGGATGGGGAAGTACAGGAAATTGCAGATTTTGTGGGAGATTCTTATTATCTTGCAGAAAAGGCTACAACAGTATCTGAAGATGCAATTTTGTTCTGTGGAGTTTCATTTATGGGAGAAAGTGCAAAAATTTTAAATCCTGAGAAAAAAGTAGTAATGGCAGAGTCCAGTGCGGATTGTCCAATGGCGCACATGGTAGATGTTGAAAAAATTAAAGAAGTAAGAGAACAGTACCCGGATGTTGCAGTTGTCTGTTATGTCAATTCAACAGCCGAGATTAAAGCACATTCTGATGTCTGTGTGACTTCTTCTAATGCGCTCAAGATCGTAAAGAAGCTTCCAAATGAACATATTTTCTTTATTCCGGATGAAAATCTGGGACGCCATATAGCAGAAAAACTGCCGGACAAACATTTTATTTTTAATGACGGTTTCTGTCATGTACATAAGAGCATTCATAAAGAAGATATCTTAAAAGCAAAAGAAGTACATCCGGAAGCAATGGTTTTGGCGCATCCGGAATGTACACCGGATACACTTTCTGTAGCAGATTTTATTGGAAGTACCTCACAGATTATTGATTATGCAACTTCTTCAGAAAAAACCAGCTTTATTATCTGCACAGAGATGGGAATTTTCTATGAATTAATGCAGAAAAATCCAGAGAAGAAATTTTATTCGGTTGGACATCGTCAGTTCTGTCCGAATATGAAAAAAGTGAATCTGGAAAATGTATTAGAAAGCCTTGAAAAAATGGCACCGGAAATTGAATTAGATGAAGAACTTCGTGAATCAGCAAGAAAACCATTAAAGAGAATGTTAGAGCTTGCAGCAAACTAAAATACGTTATAGAAAAATAAGAAATAGACAGAAGATGACTACACTTTAAATTTTGTGTAGTCATCTTTTTTTTACTGACAGGGACTTGCTTGATTCGGTTAAAAAACGCAGTTTAAAACAGAATACAAGCCGTTTGGCTAGTATACAAAATTAAAAAAAATTGGTATAATTTTAAAATAAGGTATGAGAGCGGTATAGTATGGATATAAAAAATATAGGGAGTAAGAGGTATGAAAGGTGAATGCAAAGATACGGAAGCGGTTATGAGGGTAAAACACAGGCAGGCAATTTTGGCTTCTATGATAAAACGAAAAGAATTATTATTATTTGAATATTTCCCGGAAAGGGAAGTATTTATTTTATATGACGGTCAGTTTCAGATGCTTCAAAAAATTGAACATTTTATGGAATATCTGCAAAAAGAAGATAAAATTCATCCGGAAGATAAGTGGAAAATGGTAGGATTTTGCAATGGAGAAGTACGAAATTCGATTGAAATCAGATATGTAGAGGGGGAAGGTTTGATTTCAAGAAAGAATTTAAATTCGGTTTATCTTCCAAAAAGTCTGAATGAAGAGTCGGTGCTTCTGGGAAGTATCAGAGATGTTACGATAGAGAGAAGAAGGGAAGAGCAACTGCAGGAAGAAGCGCAGAGAGATCCACTCACAAAGCTTTATAATAAAAGGGCGGGAACGAAATTAATTGAAAAATATCTAAGAACAAAAGACCCTTATTCCGCTTGTGGTCTGATGATTATTGATGTGGATTATTTTAAAGATGTGAATGACAATTATGGACATTTATTTGGAGATGTTGTATTAAAAGATTTGGCAAAATTGTTGCTTATGGTCTGTGATAAAAAAGATGTTGTAATGCGTGCAGGCGGTGATGAATTTGTAATTTTATTTAAAGATATTCCCAATAAAGCATTGGTTCGTAAAGCTATGCAGTTAGTTCATTCGATTCGGAATCAGACTTTTCAGGAAAAAGAATACTCTATGACCTGTAGTATTGGAGTGTGTTATCTTCCGGAAAATGTTTCGGGATATACTTATGAACAGATATTAAAAAATGCAGACTGGGCGTTATACCGTGCAAAAGAAAACGGAAGAGACAGGTATGTATTTTGTGATAATCTTCAGCGCTTTCAAAGTGTAGAAGAAAAGACGGAAAAAAGAGAAGAACACAAAAGAGGAAAAAGACCGATATCCGGATACAGGGGAAGTCTGGTGGCAACGGCATTTGAAACATTTGAAAAAGCATGTGATTTTGACAGCGCAGTAAACAGTTTATTAGAAGTTGTAGGTAAAAGTTTTAATTTGGATCGTGTTACTGTGCTTCGTACGGATATTAAGGTTAATATGTGCGAGAAGATGTATCAGTGGACAGCGGACAATGTACCGCAGGCATTGGAACAGAAAATAAGTTATAAAAAAGAGGATTTCTTAAAATTATTTTACAGTTATGATGAGAATGGAACGACGGTGCTCCAGAAAGACGAGATGAAATCACTTGGTTATAGTGAATATGGAATTCAAACCCTGCTTCATGGAGATGCCAAAACAGCGGTGCATACTGCAATCTATTCTGAGGGGAAATATGCAGGTTCGGTTTCTTATATGGTTTGTAAAGAGAAACGCAGTTGGAAGAAAGAAGAACGGCAGATTTTAGGTGAAATTACAAAGATTATTGCAGCACATCTTGGAAAATTGTTTTTAATGAATTCCATGAGTAATGGAATGTTTACAAATCCGGAGTTTGATGATTTGACCGGTTTGATTTCTTTTACCCGTTTTAAAGAAGAAGTAGAACGAGTGCTTGCTGATGACAACATCAGTTCTTATGTGATGGTATATACAGATTTTGAGAACTTTAAGTATTTTAACCAGAAATGGGGATATCAGATGGGAGACCGTCTGTTGAGAGAGTTCAGTAATTATATTATCGGAACGATGCAGCAGGAAGAACAGATTTATTTTACCCGCGTAGTTTCCGACCAGTTTTTGTTGTTTATGCCGTATAAAAAAAGAAGTGATACCGCAGAGGCAGTAGATCGGTTAAATCAAACCTTTGTAGAACAGCAGGAAAGAATTTTTCCGGATACCAGAATCCGGATTCGGACAGGAATTTATTTTATTGAAGAAGCAAATGGAAATACGTCTATTGCAATTGATGCGGCAAATTATGCAAGGAAACAAGTCTCAAAGGTAACAGGAATCAGTGTGAAGGTTTACGGAAAAGAGATGGAAGAAAAACAAAGAGTGGAAAATGAAATTATCAATGGATTCGACCTCGCAATGCGAAACAGAGAATTTAAAATCTATTTACAGCCAAGAGTTTCCCTTTTTGATTATTCGATTATCGGTGCGGAAGCGGTGGTAAGATGGCAGAGACCGGATGGAACTGTTATGATACCGGATGCATTTATTCCTTTATATGAAAGAAATGGAAGAATTATTGATTTGGACTTTTTTGTATTTGAAGAAGTTGTAAAGTTTCTTGCAGAAAATAAGAAAAAGGGCAGAAAATTGATTCCGATTTCGGTAAATGCTTCAATCCTCCACGCAAGAGATTGTGATACTGTTGAGCATTATCTGGAGATTTTAAATCGTTATGGAATTAACCCTGCTTTGCTTGAAATTGAACTGACAGAGACCGCGACGGTATCGTATTATGACAACGTAAAACGATTGTTTGAAAGATTTCAGAAAGTCAATATGCAGACTGCGCTGGATGATTTTGGCTCAGGCTATTCCCTTTTAAACACAGTGATTGACATTCCGGTTAATACGGTAAAAATTGACAAAGTTTTTATGGATAACTGTAAGACAAGTGAACGTGGAATGTATTTTCTGCATCAGATTGTTGCAGTAGTGAAAGGGCTTGGTTATCGTGTGGTCTGTGAAGGCGTGGAAAATCTGGAACAGGTTGAGGTCTTAAGAAAAGCAGGATGTGAAGAGGCACAGGGGTTCTGGTTTGCACATCCAATGCCTGTCGAGGAATTTGAACAAATTATGTATCAGAAAATGCCGTATCGAAAGGTATAAATTTTGAAAAAAGAAGTATTTGCAAAAATGAGCAGGTACTTCTTTTTTGAGCGAGTACATTAAGATTGACTTTCTTTTAGTGAAATGCTTATAATAAAGCTGTGTAAAGCGGACATTTGCAATCCGCTTTGCTACTTGCTCATGAACGCAGTCGCTTTGTGATCTGTCAGTGGAAGCTTTCAACTCCCACCGACAGAAGCATACCCTCACCCCCCGCTTAGTGCTCTGCACACTTGAAGCGGGGGAATGCTTATCTGCGTTCAAATTATTTGACAGTCAGAAAGGGCAATCGAAATAGAAATGGAAACAAGGGAATTATTAGAACAGGTAAAATCAGGAAAAATATCAATAGAAGAAGCAGAAAGTTATTTTAAGAGAGAGCCGTTTGAAGAAATGGGATATGCGAAACTGGATATGCATAGAGAAGTTCGCTCCGGCTTTCCGGAAGTGATTTTCTGTAGTGGAAAAGCGGATGAACACCTGCTTCATATTGTAGGAAAGTTATATGAAAAAAACGGAGAAGTATTTGGGACAAGGGCTTCTGTACACCAATATGAGCTGGTAAAAGAAAAATTTCCGGTTGCAGAATATGACCCGATTTCCGGAATTTTAAAAATAGATGGAAAGAAAAGAGAAAAAAAGGGTCTGGTTGCAGTGTGTACGGCCGGAACAGCAGATATTGCAGTGGCAGAAGAAGCAGCACAGACGGCAGAATACTTTGGAACGAAAGTAGAGCGAGTATTTGATGTGGGAGTCAGTGGAATCCATCGTTTGCTTTTTAATATTAAAGAAATTCAGGATGCGAATTGTGTAGTTGCGGTTGCCGGAATGGAAGGAGCACTTGCGAGTGTAATTGGTGGTCTCGTAGATGTGCCGGTGATTGCTGTTCCGACCTCTGTGGGATATGGTGCAAGTTTTCATGGATTATCGGCACTTCTTACAATGATTAATTCCTGTGCAAATGGAATTGCAACAGTCAATATTGATAACGGATATGGTGCAGGTTATCTTGCAACACAGATTAACCGGCTTGCGATAAAATAATTGAATGCGGCTTGCAAATGTCCGCTTTACAAAGATAATCGGGAGAAAAATACGATGGAAAAACAGGAAATGGCTTTGGAAGTCATAAAACGATTGAAAGAGGAATATCCGGATGCTGATTGCACCTTAGACTACAATGAAGCCTGGAAGCTTCTGGTCAGCGTGCGTCTTGCTGCACAGTGTACGGATGCAAGAGTGAATATTGTAGTAGAAAAATTATATGAAAAATATCCGGATGTGGATGCACTTGCAAAAGCAGAACCGGAGCAAATTGAGGAAATTGTAAGACCATGTGGGCTTGGAAAAAGCAAGTCGAGAGATATCAGTGCCTGCATGCGTATGTTAAAAGAAAAATATAACGGAAAAGTTCCGGATGATTTTAATGAATTATTAAAACTGCCTGGAGTCGGAAGAAAAAGTGCAAACCTGATTATGGGGGATGTATTTGGAAAGCCGGCGATTGTCACAGATACGCATTGTATCCGCCTGACAAACCGCATGGGGCTTGTAGATGGAATCAAAGAGCCAAAGAAAGTGGAGATGGCACTTTGGAAAATTATTCCACCGGAAGAAGGCAGTGAATTCTGTCACAGACTGGTGTATCATGGAAGAGAAGTCTGTTCGGCGAGAACAAAACCGCATTGTGAAAAATGTTGCTTAAATGATATCTGTCCGAAAATCGGAGTGGAATCGTGAGAGAAAAAAGAACAAGAAAGATTTTGCGTTTCATGTTGTAATATTTCTTAAAAAAAGATTGACATTAAAGGGTAAGTATAATATAATATCTCAATGTGACGTAGTGCGAAAATACTTAGCCAAAAGCCCCGGTATAGTATTTTCATATAAATTTTATTTATGAAGTAATCAGATTATGATATGTTGAAAATTAGGGAGGTAAAACCATGAACACTTATATGGCTAATCCGGATAAGATTGAAAGAAAATGGTATGTAGTGGACGCTGAAGGCCAGACATTAGGTCGTCTTGCATCTGAAGTTGCAAAAGTTTTAAGAGGAAAAAACAAACCAGTTTATACTCCTCATGTAGATACAGGTGATTATGTAATCATCGTTAACGCTGATAAAGTAGCTGTAACCGGTAAAAAAATGGAACAGAAAATTTACTACCATCACTCAGACTATGTTGGTGGAATGAAAGAAACCACATTAAAAGAAATGATGGCTAAAAAACCGGAAAAGGTTCTTGAACTCGCTGTTAAAGGTATGCTTCCAAAAGGACCTTTAGGAAGAAGCATGATTAAAAAACTTCACGTATACGCTGGACCAGAGCACAACCATGCAGCTCAGAAACCAGAAGTATTAACATTTTAATAGGAGGTAAAGAACATTGGCTAGTACAAAATTCTATGGAACAGGAAGAAGAAAATCATCTGTAGCTCGTGTTTACTTAGTACCGGGAACAGGTAAAATTACAATTAATAAAAGAGATATCGACGAATACTTCGGATTAGAAACACTCAAAGTTGTTGTTCGCCAGCCGTTAGTTGCTACTGAAACAGCAGACAAATTCGACGTATTAGTAAACGTTCATGGCGGTGGATTCACAGGTCAGGCTGGTGCAATCCGTCACGGAATCTCCAGAGCACTGCTTGAAGCAGACGCTGAATACAGACCAGTATTAAAATCTGCAGGTTACTTAACTCGTGACCCAAGAATGAAAGAAAGAAAGAAACCAGGTCTCAAAGCAGCACGTCGTGCTCCGCAGTTCAGCAAGAGATAATTATCTCGCAAGAGAATTACAATTCGAAGAGATTACAAACCTCAGAAACATCGTGTTTCTGGGGTTTTTCTTTACCCTTAAATTTTGATGAAATGTCTAGAAATGTGGTGAAACTTATTCGGTTTGCAACAAAAATATCTAAAAATATAGGTAAGCGTTAAATATAGGATACTTTTCGGTGATAGACACTGTAGAGCGTCCTTTTGTTATGCAGATTCTGCATCAGCAATTACCGTGGTCTTATTTTCTAAGGTTTTGTTGATTGCGTCTATGAGATAGAAAAATTGGAGTTTACCGAGTCTATAGGAACTTGAGATAGTTCTTATCAAGGGCGAAAGAAGATGCATGCTAGAAAGAATCTTTTGGGGAAGTCGACAACTCCCGATTTACTTAACGATAGATTTGTAAATGGGATAAATGCTTGATTTTAGCGGACGCACCATAATGGTGACATGAGTTATTGAGGTGTTGCTTGAAGTTGTTCTAGTAATTTGTGATACTAAGGTTACATCTGCAGATGAACTAATTATGAAAGGAGTAGATTTAATATGGTCGAATTTGGCGAACAACTAAGGAGAGTGAGAGAAGAAAAGGGAATGACCCAACAGTCTCTTGCCGAGCAATTATATGTAACTAGACAGGCAGTATCAAGGTGGGAATGTGGGGATCGTTACCCTGATTTACTTACTACTAAAAAAATATCGCAGATTCTGGAAGTGAGTCTTGACGATCTGTTATCTGGAAAAGAAATGGAAAAAGTAGTAGAACGTAACCCTGTTATTGAAAAGAAAAGCGTCAATAACATAATGATAGCTCTTTATGCGTTTGTGGTAATTTCACTTTTTATCACTATTGTGGACATTATAATTAGATTCCCGTTGCAATCAGAGATGATTGATTATAATGATATTCAAGCGATTGTAATAAATGTATTGGCATTGCTTATTCAGATTGTTTTCTTTGCGTATGGTTTTGTTAATGCTATACGAGGAATGCTATCACCAAAAAGGATGGGTGCCGTAATTGTTGCATTTTTTGCTGCGACCTGTATTACTGGAAATATGGTAATTAATTCAAATGTTCAGATTGTTTTATGGTGGATTGTTTTAATTATCCCGAATATAGTTGGTGCTGTAGCAACATTCGCTTATTTTGTTTCGGGTAAGAAAAGTAAGATATATTCTATGATAATTTATTTGGCTGCGATTTGGGGAATGTTCCGTATCATTTATTCAAATTATAATCTTATAGTTCATACAAATCAGTATCTGTCTATGAATAGCACGGTTAGACTTGTACTTGAGATAGCAATACATTGTCTAGTAATATATCAAACGTATGTATTATGGATTAAACGCCAAAATGCAATAGACATAAGTTGATAGAAGAGTATATGTTCGATTTGATTTCATAAGCTGAGCATGATCCCGGTCATTTATGCTCAGCTTTCTTTTATATTATGTGTCTGGGAATAGCGAAAGAATGATTTTCAATAAAAATATAATCCCAAACAATGACCAGGCACCATTCCTGATACCTGGCCATGAAGAGAAGTGCTCGGTTGTTCTGGGATGCTGTGGGTTTGCATCACGTATGCAGCACGCATATCCGAAAAGCCCCATTTTACGGGCATCCATAGTTCTCAAAGAGATAATCTCTCTTATTTTTCGGAGAAAATATCAACCCTCGAAAGCTATGCTTTCGGGGATTTTTGTTTTTTGAAAAAGAAGTTTGAAAATTTAACAATAGTATTGTTTAACAACTAATTTTTTTACCATATTGATATCCAAGGTTATAGGCGGCAATTGCACTTTTATGGCGTACAGTGCCAGCCTGACTATCAGGCAGGTGGGAAAGGTCAGATTGCGGAAGATTACCGTTTAAAGCATCTTTTAAGCCTTCTTCATAAGCACAAGCTGCACAGATATGTCGTCCTCCATTTCTGTTATCCTGAGCTTCTGGAAGTTCATTAAATCCTTCTAAATAACGATGTTGTTTGTTGCAAGTAGCCATAGCGTGAAACCTCCTGGTATTTATTTTTTGAAAAATAGATTATTCTTAATAATAAATTTATCATTTTCTTGTATAGATAGCAATCTGTTTTTGGGCATTAAGCATGAATATATTTTTGTATTCCAAAAGTAAAGAGTAAAGACTGAGGTTGTTCTTTTGGCTGTTTGCAAGTATAATAGACGAGAGAGATTATTGAAAAGAAATGTAAACATAAAGAAGAGGAAGTGGAATGAGAAAAACAGAGATTGTGCCTTTTGTGAAATGGGCAGGTGGAAAACGTCAGTTATTAAGCCAGATTCAGGAGAGAATGCCTGAAAATTATAATCATTATTTTGAACCGTTTGTGGGAGGCGGTGCTGTGTTTTTTGGGACGCAGCCTTCAAAAGCATTAATTAATGATATTAATAAAGCGTTGATTAATACTTATCAAAGAATCTGCAACAGTCCCAAAGAGTTTTTAAGTGAAGTAAATAAAATAGATTCTGAGATGTGGGAAGATGGAAAACAGTATTATTATAGCATTAGGGAACGTTATAATGATAAGTTAATGAAATCGGAATATGATGTAGAATTGGCGGCATTATTTGTTTTTCTAAATAAACATTGTTTTAATGGTTTGTATCGGGTAAATGGAAAAGGTCTTTTTAATGTGCCATATAATAACAGTCGCAGAGCATCTGTAGAAGAAAATGTAATTTGGGCTGTTTCAGAATATCTTCAGAATATTACGATTTTGCAGGGAGATTTTGAGGATGCTTGTAAAGAAGCGAAAAAGGGAGATTTTGTATTTTTGGACAGTCCTTATGCGCCATTGAATCCTACTTCGTTTGAATCCTACACAAAAGAGGGATTTGATATAGAAAGTCATAAGAGACTGGCAAAACTTTATGATGAATTAACAACGAGAGGATGTTACTGTATGCTTACAAATCATAATACAGACTTGATAAACGAGTTGTATGGAAATAAAGGTTATAAAATAGATGTTGTAAGTGTCAGGCGTATGATTAATTCTGATGCATCTAATAGAGTGGGAGAAGAAGTAATAATATGTAATTATTAGAAGAAGTTAGAGACTTTGCAGGAATGTATTTTCACTTTACAGGACTGACTTGACACAAATTTAAAATACGGTATAATGGCAGAATATACGCATTTTGAAAGGAGATAGGTATGAACCAGATTCTGACAGGAATAAACGATTTCATGTACACGTATATTCTGCTGATTTTGCTTGTGGGTGCTGGTGTATTTTTTACCGTATTTACAAAGGGAGTTCAGATTCGTTTATTGAAAGATGGACTAAAATCCATTATGGAAAAGAAAACCGGAAATGAGGGAGAAAAATCGGTTTCTTCTTTTCAGGCATTGATGATTTCTACTGCTTCAAGAGTAGGAACCGGAAACATTGCCGGAATTGCAACTGCAATCGCAGCGGGAGGACCGGGAGCGGTTTTCTGGATGTGGGTTATGGCAGTGGTCGGCAGTGCGTCTGCTTTTATTGAGAGTACGCTGGCTCAGATTTATAAGGTAGAAGAAAATGGACAGTTTCGAGGTGGTCCATCTTACTACATGGAAAAAGCATTAAAAAAACGCTGGCTTGGAATCCTGTTTTCCATCGCATTGATTATCTGCTTTGCCTATGGATTTAACGGACTTCAGTCCTTTAATATGTCCTCCGCGTTAGAGTATTACATTCCAAATTATTCGCAGACCCATGTACCGATGGTGGTTGGTATTGTACTGGCTGTTTTATTTGCTGCAGTTATCTGGGGCGGTGCACATAGAATCGGAGTAATTACTTCTTTTATTGTTCCGGTTATGGCAGTTGTTTACATCTTAATTGGAATCTATACCATGCTCACGAATTTAAGCAGTATTCCGCATGTATTTGGTATGATTTTTGAAAATGCATTTAGTGCCCGTTCTTTTGCCGGAGGATTTGCCGGAAGTGCGGTGATGATTGGAATCAAGAGGGGTCTGTTTTCAAATGAAGCCGGTATGGGTAGTGCGCCAAACGCAGCGGCATCTGCAGATGTTGACCATCCGGTCAAACAGGGGATGGTGCAGGTGATTTCTGTATTTATTGACACACTTTTAATCTGCAGTACCACGGCTATGATGCTTCTGATTTCCGGAGTGCAGGGAGAAAGTGGAGTATTAGATGGAATCCCTTTTGTACAGGAAGCAATCCGTGCGAACATTGGACAGTGGGGAATTCATTTTATTACAGTCTCTATCTTTGCCTTTGCTTTTAGCAGTCTGGTTGGAAATTATTATTATGCGGAATCCAATATTTTATTTATTAAAAACAGTAAAGTGTTATTAAATATTTTCCGCATTACCTGTGTCGTAGCAATTTTCCTTGGGGCACAGGCGGATTTTTCCGTAGTCTGGAATATCGCAGATATCACAATGGGGTTGATGGCAATCATTAATATTATTGCGATTATGCTGCTTAGAAAGACTGCAATTAAAGCACTGAAAAATTATGAAGAACAGAAAAAAGCTGGAAAGAATCCGGTGTTTAAAGAATCCGATATTGGAATTAAAGATACGGTGTGGAAATAAGAATTCGTATTGGTAAAAAAAGAAAAATCGGTATGCAGAGCACTAAAGTCTGCATACCGATTTTCTTTTTAAGATTTCACATGGTATTTTATATTCATCCTGATGGGATGGTTCGGGATGTTCGATTTTTTGAATTAAATAATCTGCTGCAATGGTTCCCATTTTTCTTAAAGGAAGTGCCATAGTAGATAAGGCAGGGGTAAATGCGGCACAGATTTCCCTATTATCGAATCCAATAACCGAAAGGTCTTTTCCAATAGTCAAATTGTGTTTGGCAGCGTAATCATAAACGCCTGCTGCCATTAAGTCATTCATGGCAAAGATTCCGGTCACGCCTTCTTTGACCAGACGCTTTGCACCTTCATAGCCATCGATCCGGTTCCAGTCACCACTGATTTCCCACGATGGATTAAACGGAATCTGATATTCATAAAGTGCTCTTAAGAATCCTTTGCGTCTTTCAAGGGTATGATAGCTGGCCTCTGTTCCCTTGATAAGCCCAAGTTTTCTGTGTCCGTTTGCGATCAGCTCTTTTGTAGCTTCATACCCCCCTTGTTCGTCATCGTAAATAATCGAAGTAATCTCAGGATTTTTTACTCGTCCATAGACTGCGACAAGCGGAACGGAGAAGAGTTCGGAAATATTATCCATGACATGGTAATGTCCTTCAATGTAAATAATTCCTTCCACCCGTTTGGCGAGCATCTGCTGTACTTCATCTTCGACAAGCGAGTCATAATTTTCTTCTTTATAAAAAAAATTTCCATATTTCTGATAAAGCCGCATATTTCCCATTAAGAGCGTATACCCTTTTTCTTCCATAAATTCACTGATGCCGTCGATAATCGATGGAGTATGGAAGATAGTGAGATCCTCGGCAATAATTCCAATGGTTTTCGTATTTTTCTGTTTTAAGTTTTTTGCCATATAGTTTGGCACATAGTTCATTTCTTTTGCAGTTTCCAAGACCAGTTTTTTCACTTCATCGCTGGCTTTGTTTTTTCCATTTAAAATATTTGATACGGTAGAAATTGAGACATTACACGCCTTTGCAATTTCTTTTATTGTTGCAATAAAAATCACCCCCTAAAGTAAAGTGTAGTTTTTTGGTATTTTTCTTTTATTATAGGGAGAAGTTTCGGTTAAGTCAATGAATTGAAAAGAAAAATAAGTAAAACGTTATTTTATAGTAAAATTCTATAAAAAATAAGACTAAAAATTAGAAATAACAACTAAAATGTAAAATATAATCACAAAAACATTGAATAAGTTGCTCGATGAGAGTATACTGAGAAAGAAAATGTTAAAACGTTTTACAAAGCTGCGAAAAAAGATACAAAAAAGACTGTGCGTATCTGAAAGAGGCAGTGAAAAAAGAAGGAGGAATTATTATGGATAAGAAACAAGTACCGCGCTCGATTCTTTCAATCGCAATTTCCACGATTATGGTGCTTGGAAATTATCTTCCATATCTGGGTAGTATTGATGTACTTGCAGCAACAGATGGAATGATTGCGGAGAAGACAGAAAATGGATATCATTTAAAAAATGATTACTTTGACGTAGAGACCGGTAAATATGGAGAAATCACGTCATTGAAAATTGTGGGGGACGAATTTGACACAAACTATGTCATGAATGTGAAGGATAATCCAAAACAGGACACCGGTGCACATGAATGGCTTGGAGATTTGATGTTCAAGACCAAAAAGGATGGTGAAGATTCCTGGAGTGAATCTCTTACCAATTCTTCTGATGCAGGAAGAACGGTTGAATTAAAAGATAACAAAATTATTGTGACTTATGATAATTCAAAAGCAGAAGGCACTCGTGCCATTAAAGATTTTAAACTGGTAGAAACCTATTCTTTAGTGGATGACCAGTTAAAATGGGATATCACTGTAGAAAATACCAATGATTCTGATTTGGTATTTGGAGATTTCGGAGTTCCGCTTGCATTTCATGAAATCTGGGTGAATCAGGGAGAAGCTTATGAAGCCTGCACAGTCGACCATAGCTTTGTTGGAAAAGACTCCTCTTATGTATATGCAACAAGACCGAGTGGTCAGGGTCATTTCCTGCTAATGACACCGGAAACAGAAACAGGTGCCGGATTTGAATATCAGGACCACTGGCAGGTGGGACAGAGACGTGCAGAAGAAAAAGAATGGTGTATGGATCAGGCAGACTGGGCAAACGGTCTGAATGTATTCTATATTCATTCTGATGCAATCAGTAAAGATGCAAAATCCGGAAATAAAGGTTACATGGAAAGTTCCAGCATGACTTTAAAAGCCGGAGAAAGCAAAACCTATTCCTTTAATTTTACAGGAGTAGCAGATGAATCTGAGATGAAAACCGAACTTTATGATGAGGGAATCATTGATGCAGTTGCAGTTCCGGGCATGACATTTGCAAAAGATATGCCGGCAAAAATGTATCTTCATACAAAGGTAGATGCAAAGGATATTTCTTTTGAATATCGCTGTCCGCATACCAATAATCTTCATCAAGGTACAAATACCGTTTCCAATAATCTTGCGTGTGAACGCACAGACGAAAACACTTATGCAAAATATCTGGAAACAAAAGAAATCAATGGAGAGCAGTATCATATTTATGAAATTGCTTTTGGAGATTTAGGACAAAATGACATCATTGTAAACTACAAACAGGATGGAGAAGAAAAAACAACCATGCTGCAGTTCTATATGATGGATGATTTAAAATCTGCACTGTCTACTCACTCTGATTTTTTACTGAAAACACAGTGGGATGCAGCAGGTGAGATTCAGGATAAAGTATTTGATGACTGGATGATGGATACCAAGTCCAAACGAGGCTCTTTTGATGGTTACTGGGGCTGGGGTGATGACTGGGGATATGTTCATGGCGAATATCTTGCAGAAATGAACTCCTACAATCCGGTAAAAGAGCAGGTACAGGCATTAGATGAATACTTAAATGTAGCAATCTGGCAGAATCTGATGGGAGAACATCAGGAAGATTATCTGATTCACGACTTCTTAATGGAAGAGCCGAACAATACACCGACTTACCGTGGATTTGCATACCCGCATATCTACAATACTTACTTTGCTATGTATAAAATTGCAAAACAATATCCGGACTTAATTGATTATATCGAAGATGCAGATACATACCTGCTTCGTTGTTATAACATTATGGATGCGTTATACAATGAAGGAACCGTTGGTTATAACTGGGCAACTGGTCTGATGGGAGAATCTACTACACCGGATATCATTGAAGCTTTACAGGAACGTGGATATGAAGAAGAAGCGGAAAATTTAACAAGTATCATGGAGAAAAAATTCCAGAATTTTGCAAATGACCCATATCCATATATCTCAGAATATCCTTATGACAATACCAGTGAAGAAGCAATCTACACTCTGGCAAAAATGTTTGGAAATGATTCCGTTATGTCAAAAGTCAATGAAAAAACAAGAGCCTGCCGTGGTGTACAGCCAATCTGGTATCATTATGGAAACCCAACCACAATCTGTGGTGAAAACTGGTTCAACTTCCAGTATACTGCTTCTCTTGCAGGATATTGTATGGATGACTGGCTTCGTTTTGAAAATAATGGCTTAAGCAGTGACGAAATGGGTGAAGCACAGAGAATTAACTATGCAGGAAAACTTGCAAACTTTACCGTAATTAACTCCGGACAGATTGATGCTGACTCAGAAAACATCGGAACCGTTTCCTGGACTTATCAGTCAGAAATGGGAAATGATACTGCACTTGGAACCGGCGGTGGAAAACTTCATAATGGCTGGAGACAGATGTCTGGTGAAGCTGACCTTGCGCTTTTTGGTGCAGTTCGTATCGCTTCCTCTGATGTTGCAGTCGACCCGGTATTCGGTTTATTTGGATATGGCTGTGAAGTGAAAGATAATGGTGCTTCTTACAGTGTTGTTCCGTTAGATGGTGTTTACCACAGATTAAACCTGATTAATAATAAGATTTCTTTAGAACTGTATCGTGACCAGTATGACAGCGCAACCGTATCAAAAGATGGAAGTACAATTTCCATGAACATTGTAAATGTAACCGGTGTAGAACATGAATCCAACTTAGACCTGACAGGTATTCCGGCAGGAAATTATCAGGTACTGGTAAATGGAGAAGTAGCAGGAAGCTTTATCGCAGGCGAAGGTACAACAACAGTCGCTCTTCCTCTTCCGGCAGGAGACAGCGCAAAAGTAGAAATCAAAGCCGGAGATTTATTAGAAAACACAACACCTATAGTTGATGCAGGAAAAGATGTAACAACAGCTGTAAATGAAACAGTGATGCTTCATGGAAGCGCAAGAGACAATGCATGGTTACATACAGAACCGGCTGTAAAATGGAGTGTAGAAGAAGCTCCGGAAGAAGCAGAAGTAAACTTCTCAAATAAAGAAACAACTTCCACAAAAGTAAGCTTTACAAGAGCTGGTGAATACACCTTAAAATTAACAGCCAAAGGCAAGAGTAACAGTGCATCCGATACTGTAAAAGTTACGGTAGAAGGAGAAGAGGACTTGCCGGAAGTACTGGCACAGTATGATTTTGAAGCTGCCAATATGGACACTGCAAATAAGAAAGTAAAAGATATCAGCGGTTCCGGTATTGATGCACAGCAAAAAGGAAATGTAGAAGTTGCAGAAGGAAAAGATGGCGGAAACGGTATTTCCATGGACGGAGAAATCGGTGGTTATGTCAAACTTTCCAGTGACTTGACAAAGAACACAAAAGAAGCAACCATTTCCATGGATGTGAAATTAAACGGTACGCAGACAAATGGAACAAGACTGTTTGAATTTGGCGATATGGATGGAAATGTATTCCAGGTATCTTTTGAAAGTGCAAACGAGCTGTCTATGACAGTAACCAATCTTGAAACCAATGAATCAGAAACTGCAAAAGCAGGTGTGCTTTTAAATTCTGGTTCTTGGCAGAATGTAGAAGTAACCTTAAAAGATAATATCGCAGTTTTATATATCAACGGAGAAGCGTATGCCCAAATCAAAGATGCAGGATTTTCCTTTGATAAACTTGGAAAAACACAGAAAAACTTTATCGGTCGTGCAAGTTCTGAAAGTTCTCCGTGGTTAAACGGAACTTATGATAACTTTAAGATGCTTTCTAAAGCGGTAAGCGCAGAAGAATTAAAGAAAGAATATGGTTCTGAAGCAGAAACTACAATTAAAAATGTTGTAATTTCACCGGTGATTACCTCCGTTGGAGTTGCACCAAATATGCCAAAGACAGCAAAAGTAGAATACTCAAACGGCTTATGCAAATATGAATCCATCACATGGGATGACATTGAAAAATCCTTATATACAAAACGTGGTGAATTTGAAGCAAACGGTAAATTAGAAGCAATTGATTATCCGGTATCTACCAAAGTACAGGTAGTAGAAGGAAAAGAGCAGAACATTGCTTTGATTGCAACACCAACTGCAATTGTAAATACACCGGAAGATTTAGGCGGTGTGGCAGGCTTAAATGATGGTTATGACCCGGCAAGTTCAAGAGATACTTCTCACGGAGTATGGCATAACTGGCAGGGAGGAAATCAGTCAGGAGATGCATGGGTTCAGTACACATGGAATAACGAAGTAACAATTACAGGAACAGATGCTTACTACTTTACCGATGGAAATTTTGCACCGGCATCCGTAAGCTATCAGTATCTGGATGCAGACGGAAACTGGAAAGAAGTAGAAAATGGAGACGGATTTGGAGTGAAACTCAATCAATACAACAAGACTACATTTGCTCCGGTTACAACAACTGCAATCCGTATGTGGATGAAACCAAAAACATTAGGCTGTGGTGTTATTGAATGGAAAGTTTATGGCTATTCGAATGAAATGGCAGCAGACAAACAGTTATTAAAATCTGCACTGGATAAAGCAAAATCTGTTGACACTTCCTTATTTGAAGAAGGTGCAGATGCTACTTTAAGTGCAGCAATCGAAGAAGCACAGGCAGTTTACGACAACAAAGAAGCAACCCAGGATGAAGTAGATGCAGCAGCAGCAAAACTCGAAAGAGTCATTGCTTCTCTTCCGGCAAAAGATGGAAACCTTGCATTTAGCGCAACTGCTTCTACAAGCTTTGTATCCGGCTGGGAAAAACTTTCTGGTATCAACGATGGTCTTGTTCCGGAAAAATCTTATAATCCGGGAATCGCAAGATACGGAACATGGGGCAACACAAGTAAATACGAAACTCTTACTTATACCTGGGGTTCAGAAGTAACCTTAAAAGGCAGTGATATTTACTTCTGGTATGATGGTTCAGAAACTGACAACGGTGGAATTAATCTTCCGACTTCTTATGTATATGAATATCTGGATGCAGATGGAAACTGGAAAGAAGTACCAAATGCAAGTGATTATAATTTAGATATCGACAAATTTAATGCAACTACATTTGATGAAGTAACAACAACCGCTATTCGTGTGACCTTAAACAAACAGGCAGAAGATAATACAGGTGTAGGTGTTGTAGAGTGGAAAGTATATGGTACGTTAGCGCCTGTTGATAAGAGCGAGCTGACAGAGGCAATCAAAGAAGCTGAAAAATTAGAAGCAGGCTCTTATACAGAAGAAAGCTGGACTGCATTTACAAAAGCACTCGCAAACGCAAAAGCAATTGAAGCTGATGCACAGGCAAGCAAGAAAGAAGCAGAAACTGCACTTTCAGCCCTGATTAAAGCACAGAACAATCTGGAAGAAGTTACAGAAGCCCCGGATAAGACTGCTTTAACGGAAATGATTCAAGAAGCAGAAACCAAACAGCAGGAAGCTTATACAGAAGAGTCCTGGAATGCATTTAAGACAGCACTTGATGCGGCAAAAGAAGTAGAAAAAGCAGAAAACGCTACAAAAGAACAGATTGAAGAAGCACTTTCCAAGCTGAAAGAAGCAATGGCAAATCTTGAATTATCCAAACCGGATACAGAGGTAAAAAATCTTGCACCAGATGCAAAAACAGACGGACTTTGCAACTATGACGGTTTAGACGGCAGAATCGATGACCTTGGTGGTCTTGCAAGCTTGAATAACGAAAAAGAACCGGCAAATTCCGCAGATACCTCAAATGGTGTATGGCACAACTGGCATAATCGCTATGCAGAAGACGGAAGTGTTGTAGATGGATGGGTTTCCTATACATGGGAAAAACCGGTTGAAATTGAAAGCATGGATGTGTATTATTTCCAGGATGGCGGCGGAAACTTCCTGCCACAGTCCGCAGGCGTAGAATATTTAGATGAAAATGGTAACTGGGTAAAAGTTGCAGATGCACAGAACTTAGAATGTGCAGCAGATAAATACAATACAATTGCACTTGGAAAGCTTAAGACAACAGCAGTACGCCTGACTGTAGTACCACAGCTTCGTGAAGGCGCAACAGAAGACGCCTCAAGAGGAACCGGTATCATCGAATGGAAAGTAAATGGAGTTTACGCAAAAGAAGAACCGGAAATCGTAAATAAAGAAGCATTATCTGCAGCTTTAGTGCTTGCAGAACAGAAAGAAGAAAATGCATATACAACAGATAGCTGGAATGCATTTAAGGAAGCCTTCGATGTGGCAAAAGAAGTTTATGCAAAAGAAGATACAACTCAGGAAGAAGTAGATGCGGCAGTATCTGCACTTGAAGTTGCTATGAAAGCATTAAAAGAAAAAGCAGACAAGACAGAATTAACTGCATTAATCGAACGTGCAAAAGAAAAGAACGAAGCAGACTATACAAAAGAAAGCTTTGAAATATTTAAGACTGCATTGGATGTAGCCGAAAAGGTAGCCGCAGATGATAATGCAGAACAGAGTGCGGTAGATGAGGCAAAAACTGCACTTGCAGAAGCAATGCAGAATCTTGTTGAAAAACAGAAAGTAAACAAAGGCGCATTACAGGCAGCAATTGAAGAAGCAGACAAGAAAGTAAAAGAGGATTACACAGAAGAAAGTTTTGAAAGCTTTGAACGTGTATTAAAATCTGCAAAAGAAGTTTATGCAGATGAAAATGCAGCACAGGAAGAAGTGGATAACCAGACTGCATTATTAAATGCAGCAATGGCAAATCTGGTTGCAAAACCAACCGAACCGGAAAATCCGGCAGATAAGAGCAAATTGGAATCTGCACTTGAAAAAGCAGAAGCATTAACAAGAGCAGACTATACAGAAGAAACCTGGAACATTTTTGCAGAAGCACTCGAAAAAGCACAGAGAGTAGCTGGAAATGAAAATGCAGCACAGGAAGAAGTAGACGAAGCAGTAAGCGGACTGGAAAGTGCAATGGCACAGCTTGAAAAAGTAGATGGTGGAGAAGAAAAACCATCTGTTGAAGAGCTCAAAGCATTAGTAGAAAAAGCGGAAGAATTAAACAAAGACGACTATGTAGCATCTACCTGGGACAATTTTGCACAGGCATTAGAAGCTGCAAAAGCAGTGCTCGACTTAGACGATGCAACGCAGACAGAAATCGAAGCTGCAAAAGAAAACCTGCAAAAAGCAATGGAAGCATTACTGTCCAAGACAGGATGGCAGGTAATCAATGGTCAGAAATACTATTATGGCGAAGACGGTATAAAGAAAACAGGATGGCAGGAAATCGACGGTAAGAAATATTACTTCGGAGAGGAAAACGACGGAGCAATGAAGACTTACTGGCAGCAGATTAACGGTAAATGGTATTTCTTTGGAAACGATGGTGCCATGAGAACTTACTGGCAGAAAATCTGGGGCAAATGGTATTTCCTCGGAAGTGCAAACGATGGCGCAATGAAGACCGGCTGGCAGCAGGTTTACGGTAAATGGTATTACCTCGGAAGTGCAAACGATGGCGCAATGAAGACCGGTTGGCAGCAGGTTTACGGTAAATGGTATTATCTTGGCTCTGCTGAAGATGGTTCCATGAAGACTTACTGGCAGCAGATTAACGGTAAATGGTACTTCTTTGGAAATAATAATGACGGAGCAATGAAGACAGGCTGGCAGAAAATCTGGGGTAAATGGTATTACCTTGGAAGTGCAAACGATGGCGCAATGAAAACCGGCTGGCAGAAAATCAACGGCAAATGGTATTACTTTGGAGGAGAACAGGATGGTTCTATGAAGAGTAATGTATGGGTTGGCGATTATTACTTAGATAACTCCGGAGTTTGGAGCAAAACAAAAAAGAGCAAATAAAACTCTTTTAAAAGGATTTAACCAAATCAAGGAAGTCCCCTGCTTCAATTGCAAAAAGCAATAAGCAGGGGTGGGGACTTGCTTGTATCAGGAGGGGCAAGCCCCTTCTGATAAGCTGCGTAGCAGCTATTTGGTTATGAGCAAGTAGCGAAAGCGGATTGCGAATATCCGCTTGACTAATGAAACAAAAAATAGGGGCAGAAGCTTATCAAAGGGCTTTTGTCCCTGTTTTGCTTTTTCACGTTCTTTTTGATATAATACAAAAAAGTCAAATGCAGAAAGTGTAGGTTTATAATATAGATGGATTTAGAGAATACAAACAAACTGACAATCGGGATTCTGGCACATGTCGATGCCGGAAAAACGACGCTTGCAGAAAGTATTTTATATCTGACAGGCAGCATCCGGAAACTGGGGCGTGTGGATCATCAGGATGCATTTTTGGATACTTATGAATTGGAGCGGGAGCGTGGAATTACTATTTTTTCCAAACAGGCGGAACTTAGATTAGGAGAGCGGGAAGTTACCCTGCTTGATACCCCGGGACACGTGGATTTTTCGGCTGAGATGGAACGGACCCTTCAGGTATTGGATTATGCCATTTTGGTTATCAGTGGAGCAGATGGCGTACAGGGACATGTACAGACCTTATGGCGTCTTTTAAAACAGTATGGGATACCGGTCTTTTTATTTATCAATAAAATGGATCAGCCGGATACCAATGAAAATGCACTGATGGAAGAATTAACCAAAAGATTGGATGGAAAATGTATTAATTTCAGTGCCGGACTTGAAACAGAAGAGGCAAAGGAAAATCTTGCAGTCTGTGATGAGGCAGTATTGGAACATTATCTGGAAAGCGGAGAAATTGAGAGAGAAGAAATCATAAACTTAATAGCAAAGAGAAAAGTCTTTCCTTGTTATTTTGGTTCGGCTTTAAAGATTCAGGGTGTCGAAGAATTTTTAAGAGGAATCGAAACCTTTACAAGAGAATGTGCCTATCCTGAAGAATTCGGTGCAAGGGTCTTTAAGATTGCAAGAGATGCACAGGGAAACCGATTAACTTATTTAAAAATAACCGGCGGAAGTTTAAAAGTAAAAATGCTGTTATCAAATGAAAAAGAGGCAGGAGAAGGAAAAGAAGAACTCTGGGAAGAAAAAGCAGAACAGATTCGGATTTATTCCGGAAATTCTTTTGAGGTAGTAAAAGAAGCCAAAGCCGGAAGCGTCTGTGCGGTGGCGGGACTTTCTCATACTTACTGTGGACAGGGGCTTGGAATCGAAGCCCATACGTTTTTACCGGTTTTAGAGCCGGTCTTAACTTATAAAATCGGACTGCCTGAAGGCTGTAATGTGCACAGTATGTTAATCAAACTAAAAGAACTGGAAGAAGAAGAACCGCAGCTTCATATTGTGTGGGATGAGAGATTACAGGAAATCCATGCACAGGTTATGGGCGAAGTGCAGATTGAAATTTTAAAGCGCATGATTTGGGAACGCTATAAGACAGAAGTGGAGTTTGGCAGCGGAAAAATCGTCTATAAAGAGACGATTGAAGACTGCGTCGAGGGAGTCGGACATTTTGAACCGCTTCGCCATTATGCCGAAGTGCATTTAAGATTAGAGCCGGCGGAAAGAGGCACAGGACTTCATTTCTTTGCAGACTGCAGTGAAGATTTATTAGACAGGAACTGGCAGAGACTGGTGATGACGCACTTAGAAGAACGAATGCATAAAGGAGTTTTAACCGGTTCGGAAATTACAGATATGAAGGTTACGCTGATAAGCGGGCGGGCACATTTAAAACATACCGAGGGTGGAGATTTCAGACAGGCGACTTATCGTGCGCTGCGTCAGGGACTGAAAAAAGCAAAGAGTGTCTTATTAGAGCCGGTCTATGAATTTCGGCTGGAACTGCCTGCAGATAAAGTGGGAAGGGCAATGGCGGATATTCAGAAAATGTATGGGGAATTTCAGCTTTCAGACAGCGAAGGAGAATATTCCGTAGTGACTGGTTTTGCGCCGGTTTCTTTGATGCGTGATTATCAAAAAGAAGTGATGGCTTATACAAGCGGGCACGGCAGACTGTTTTGTACCTTGAAAGGCTATATGCCGTGCCATAATGCGGATGAAGTGATTGAAGAGATGAACTACGATTCCGAAAGCGATTTGGAAAATCCAACAGGTTCTGTCTTTTGTGCGCATGGGGCAGGATTTATTGTGCCGTGGTATGAAGTAGAAGACTATATGCATCTGGAACTGCAGACACCGACGGAAAAACGGGTAGAAGAAGAACTTCCAATGCCAAAAAGAACCCCAAAAGAAGCCGAAGCTTATCTAAAAGAAGGGGTTCAAAATGAAGAAGAACTAAGAGCCATCTTTGAGCGTACGTATGGTGCAGTAAAAAGAGAACGACAGGGCTGGGAGCGGGTTTCAAAAAGAAATCCAAACAGAAATCCAAGTGTCAGAAGCAGTGAGACAGAAAATACCAGAAAAGAGAAAAAACGAGAACCGATAAAAGAATATCTGCTTGTGGATGGTTATAATATTATATTTGCATGGGAAGATCTAAATGAACTTTCAAAAATCAATATTGAAAGTGCAAGAAATAAGCTGATGGACCGTTTAAGTAATTATCAGGGGTATAAAAAAATGACTTTGATTCTGGTCTTTGATGCTTATAAAGTCAAAGGCAATCCAGGAAGTGTAATGAAATACCACAATATTTATGTGGTCTATACCAAAGAAGCAGAAACCGCCGACCAGTATATTGAAAAAACAGTACATGAAATTGGCAGAAAATATCAGGTTACAGTTGCCACTTCGGATGCCTTAGAACAGGTGATTATCTTAGGGCAGGGTGGAAACCGGCTTTCTGCTGCAAATCTTTTAGAAGAAGTAGAAGCAGTAGAAGCCGAGATTTCAAAGAAAGTGCAAAAAAAGACATCGAAAGAGAAAAATTATCTGTTTGACCATTTAGATGAAGAAATGGCAGATTTGATGGAAGAAGTACGGTTGGGAAAGAAAAAACTTCAGAAATAAAAAAGACAAGAGAATCCCTTGGCTGGGATTCTTTTTTTGTACTTGTTTTAGTACAAGTTTACATCTGTCTTGTCAGATGTAAAGAAAAGATGTATAATTTCAAAAACTGAGCAATTTTAATGTGAAGGGATAGGAGAAGGAAATAAATGAAACACGTAAAAGCAGATGTGGTAATTGTAGGAACGGGCGTGTCAGGATTATTTGCCGCTTTACATTTACCAAAAGACAAAAAAATTCTTATGATTACGAAAGATGAACTTGAAAACAGTGATTCTTTTTTAGCACAGGGCGGAATCTGTGTGGAGCGAAATGAAGAGGATTATGATTCTTTTATGGAAGATACGTTGAAAGCCGGTCATTATGAAAACCGCAGAGAATCCGTGGATATTATGATTCGTTCTTCAAGAGAAGTGATTAACGAACTGATCGACTGCGGAGTAGAATTCCATAAAAAAGAAAACGGAGAGCTGGCTTATACAAGAGAAGGCGCACATTCTAAATCAAGAATTTTATATCATCAGGATGTGACAGGAAAAGAAATTACAAGTAAGCTGCTTGCCTGTGTACAGAAACTTTCTAATGTAGAACTTTTGACACAGACCACAATGATTGATATACTGGAAGAGAAAAACCAGTGCTATGGAATCGTGGCAAGAAGCGCGGACAAAACATTGTTTGCAGTGACTGCAAGAGCGGTTGTATGGGCTTGTGGTGGAATCGGAGGATTATATGAACATTCTACGAACTTCCCACATTTAACCGGAGATGCATTGGCAATTGCCTTAAAACATGGAATTGAACTGGAACATCCGGATTATGTTCAGATTCATCCGACGACTTTGTATTCTCCAAAACCAGGAAGAAGATTTTTAATTTCTGAATCCGTGCGTGGAGAGGGAGCAAAATTATACAATGCAAAAATGGAACGTTTTGCAAATGAAGTTCTGCCAAGGGACTTGATGACAGCTGAGATAAGAAAACAGATGGAGATTGACCATAAACCTTATGTATGGCTTGATATGCGTCCACTCGGAGAAGCACAGATTAAAACACATTTTCCGAATATTTATCAGAAATGTCTGGAAGAAGGCTTTGATGTGACAAAAGAATGTATTCCGGTTGTTCCGGCACAGCATTATTTCATGGGTGGAGTAAAAGTAGATAAATACAGCCGCACAACCATGAAATGTCTGTATGCATCCGGTGAGACAAGCTGTAATGGAGTTCACGGAGCAAATCGTCTGGCAAGTAACTCTTTATTAGAAAGTCTGGTATTTGCAAAACGTGCCGCAGGACAGATTACAAAGATTTTAGAAACAAAAGAAACTGCCGAAGAAGAAAATGTACAAAATGCACTGCTTAAAAAAGCAGACGCAACGAAATTCTTAGGAAAAGAAGAACTTCAGAAATTATATGCAGAAAGCGTAAGAAAAGAAATTGAAAGGGTAAGGGAAGAAGCAGTATGAACCAGATTACAATGAAATTAAATGCAGACCATTTGATTATGGAGGCATTAAAAGAAGATATCACAAGTGAGGACATTACAACAAATGCAGTGATGAGAGAAGCCTGCCCTGGAGAAGTTCAGTTAATCTGTAAACAGGACGGTGTCATTGCAGGTCTTGAAGTTTATAAAAGAGTATTTGAATTATTAGATGAAAAAACTGAAGTTGAATTTTATGTAAAAGACGGTGATGTCGTAAAAAATAAACAGCTGATGGGTGTGGTTCGTGGAGATATTCGCGTTCTGCTTTCCGGAGAGAGAGTTGCGTTAAATTACTTACAGCGTATGAGTGGAATTGCAACTTATACAAGAAGCATTGTCGATTTGTTAGAAGGTAGTAAGACCAGACTGCTTGATACCAGAAAGACGACACCAAATATGCGTGTATTTGAAAAATATGCGGTCAAAGTAGGCGGTGGATGTAATCACAGATATAACTTATCCGATGGTATTTTATTAAAAGATAACCATATCGGAGCAGCCGGAAGTGTTGCAAAAGCAATTGAGATGGCGAAAGAATATGCTCCGTTTGTCCGTAAAATTGAAATCGAAGTAGAAAATCTTGAAATGGTAAAAGAAGCAGTGGAAGCAGGTGCAGACATTATCATGTTAGATAATATGACACCGGATGAAATGAGAGAGGCAATCAAAATCATCGACGGACGAGCACAGACAGAGTGTTCCGGTAATGTCACAAAAGAAAATGTGTCAAGACTGGTTTCTGTCGGAGTGGATTATATTTCAAGCGGAGCATTAACACATTCTGCACCGATACTTGATATTTCCATGAAAAATCTTCATCCTGTAAATCAATAGAGTTCTGTTGCAAGACGTAACAGGAAGGAAGAGGTGAAGGATGAACGGTGAAGAAAGAAGAAAAGAAATCTTAAAATTTATCGGGCAGAGTCCCAAGCCCGTTTCCGGCACGGAACTGGCAAAACAATTTGACGTCAGCCGTCAGGTAATTGTACAGGATGTTGCACTTTTACGTGCACAAAATCAGGATATTCTTTCAACACATAGAGGATATGTGCTGCAGACACCGGTGTTTGCGTCACGTGTCATTTATGTCTGCCATACGGATAAAGAAATTCAGGAGGAGCTGAATCTGATTGTAGATTGTGGCGGAAAAGTAGCGGATGTATTTATCAATCATAAGATTTATGGTTGTCTGTCTGCAGAACTTGGACTTGATTCAAGAAAGAAGATTGGCGATTTTGTGGCAAAAATTGAAAGTGGGCAGTCAAGCCCGCTTAAAAATATTACTTCGGGATATCATTATCATACAATCTTAGCGGACAGTGAAAGCACATTAGATGATATTGAAGCAGAACTGGCACGCAGAGGATTTCTGGCACAGGTGGATTCTAAGATATCATAGAAGAGGTGAAGATTATGCAGGAACAATTGACGGAAAGTGATGTAAAAAAAATACAGGAAGAAATTGACTACCGAAAATTAGTCGTGCGTAAAAATGCAATTGAGGCAGTAAAAGAAGCAAGAGCACAAGGGGATTTAAGCGAAAACTTTGAGTATTATGCGGCAAAAAAAGATAAGAATAAAAATGAGAGCCGTATTCGATATTTGGAAAGAATGTTAAAAACTGCAAAGATTGTAACAGATACAACAAAAAAAGACGAAGCAGGATTAAATGATTTGGTAGAAATCTATTTCCCGGAGGATGATGAGACAGAGACTTATAAATTGGTAACATCGATTCGTGGAAATTCTCTGGATAACCGAATCAGCATAGAATCTCCGCTTGGAAAAGCAATCCTTGGACATAAAGCCGGGGAGACTGTTTTAGTACAGGTCAATGATTCTGTGAGCTATCCGGTAGAAATCCGTTCCATTCAGGAAGCGGATGGGGAGGATGATATCCGCAGTTTTTAAGTAAGAAGCTCGGTTACTTGTAGCCGAGTAGTTCACAGTAATGTATGATTGGAGGATAATTTATGAATCAGGTAAGGAAAAAATTATTTTCGTGTCTGGAAAGTCTGAAGAAAAAAACAGATTTTAAGCCGGAAGTAGCACTGGTGCTTGGCTCGGGACTTGGAGATTATGCAGAACACATTGAAGTGAAAGAAACTGTGGATTACAAAGACCTTGAGGGATTTCCGGTATCTACAGTAGCCGGACACAAGGGAAGATTTGTATTTGGCTATATTGGAAGCGTTCCGGTTGTCATCATGCAGGGAAGAGTGCATTACTATGAAGGATATCCGATGAGTGATGTGGTTTTGCCCATTCGTCTGATGGGACTTTTAGGAGCAAAGAAGCTGATTCTCACGAATGCAGCGGGGGGAATTAATTTTGATTATCGCCCAGGTGATTTTATGCTTTTAAAAGACCATATCACAACAGCAGTTCCAAGTCCGTTGATTGGAGAGAATATAGAAGAATTAGGACCGCGTTTTCCGGATATGAGTGAAGTATACAGCGAAAGGATGCGTGAAATAGCAATCTTTTGTGCTAAGAAGCTGGAGATTCCGATTCAGGAAGGGGTTTATGTGCAGTTTACCGGACCGAATTATGAGACACCGGCGGAAATCCGGATGGCAAGAAGCTGGGGAGCAGATGCGGCTGGAATGAGTACAGCATGTGAAGCAATGGCAGCAAGGCATCTTGGAATGGAAGTATGCGGAATTTCCTGCATTACAAATCTGGCAGCAGGGATGAGCAAACAGGCTCTTTCTCATAAAGAAGTACAGGAGACTGCTGACAAAGTGTCTGTAAGATTTAAGGAATTGATTACAGAACTGATTCAGGCAATTTAAACAATAGATGAAGTCAGGGTACTTTTGTGCGATGGCTTCATCTATTATTATTTTACATAGATTTTACATTTGTCTCGAAAGAATTTAACATAAGATAGATAGAATAAGGTCAAATGAAAGAGAAAGGAAGGAAATTATGGATTTCTTTAGTATTTTGACTTTACTTGGAGGACTTGCCCTGTTTTTATATGGAATGAATGTGATGGGGGACGGTCTGGAAAAGGTTTCGGGCGGTAAGATGGAAAAAATCTTAGAGACACTTACCTCGAATCCACTTAAGGCAGTTGGTTTAGGAGCTGCGGTAACCGCAGTTATCCAATCGTCATCGGCTACAACAGTTATGGTTGTAGGTTTTGTAAACTCTGGAATTATGAAATTATCTCAGGCAGTAGGCGTTATCATGGGAGCAAATATCGGTACTACGATTACCTCCTGGATTTTAAGCTTATCTGGTATTCAGAGTGATAACTTTTTTATCCAGTTATTTAAGCCGACTACATTCTCACCGGTTCTGGCATTAGTTGGTGTTGCATTTTTAATGTTTGCAAAAAGTGAAAAGAAAAAAGACATTGGAACGATTTTCATCGGATTTGCAGTATTAATGTTTGGTATGGAAAGTATGAGCGGCGCAGTAAAACCACTTGCTGATGTACCGGAATTTACCGGAATTTTAACAAAATTTTCCAATCCGATTTTAGGTCTTCTGGCAGGTATGATTTTAACCGCAGTGATTCAGAGTTCTTCTGCATCTGTCGGAATTTTACAGGCACTTTGCGTAACGGGAGCAGTCGGCTACAGTGCAGCCATTCCGATTATCATGGGTCAGAACATTGGTACTTGTATTACGGCATTATTATCTGCAATTGGTGCAAAGAAAAATGCAAAACGTGCAGCAATGGTACATCTTTACTTCAATATTATTGGAACAGTTGTCTTTATGGTACTGTTTTATGCAATCAATGCAGTTGTACAGTTTCCGTTTATGAATCAGGCAGCAAATGCAGCAGGAATCGCAGTTGTGCATACGACTTTTAATGTATTTGCAACCCTTTTGTTACTTCCATTTTCAAAAGTACTTGAAAAACTTGCAATTCTTACGATTCGTGACAAAGAGGAAGATAAGAAAGAAACAGAAGCAACCGGAATGGAACTTTTGGACAGCCGTTTCTTAGATAAACCGGCTTTAGCAGTAGAACAAAGTCGAAGAGTTGCAGTTGAAATGGCAAATAAAGTAAAAGATGCAATCAATACAGCAATTGGGCTTATCGAACATTATGATTCGGAAAAAGCAGAACAGGTTTTAGCGGAAGAAGAGCAGGTGGACCGCTATGAGGATGGACTTGGAACTTATCTGGTAAAATTGAGTCAGAAAGATTTAAATGTAAAGGATAGCCATGACTTATCGATCATGTTACACTGCATCGGTGATTTCGAACGAATTTCCGACCATGCAGTCAGCATCATGCGCTCGGCAAAAGAGCTGTATGAGAAAAATCTAAAATTCTCGGATGAAGCACTTGCGGAGTTAAAAGTAATTACAAAAGCAGTAGAAGATGTGGTTGAGGCTGCCGTAAAAGGATTTGAAACAAAAGATGAAAGTATTGCAAGAAGCGTAGAGCCGATTGAAGAAGTCATTGACGAATTAAAGATTGAATTAAAGAACCGTCATGTCAGACGTCTTAGAAATGGAAACTGTACGATTGAGCAGGGGTTTGTACTTTCCGATATTACAGCAAGTCTTGAGAGAGTGGCGGACCATTGTTCGAATGTGGCAGTCTGTATCTGTCAGGTGCAGGAGGATGCCTTTGATACACACAGCTACCTGGAAAAAATGAAGAAAAGCAGTGTAGAATTTCAAAGTGTTACCCGAGTTGCACGGGCACGCTATGCGCTCCCATCTTGTATTTCCGTAAAAAATTAAGTATACTTTTCTGGTAGAGAAAAACCAGAAGAGGTGGAAGTATGATTTATTGTGTAGAAGATGAAAGAAATATTCGTGAGTTGTTAGTATATACATTAGAAACAACAGGATTTGAAGCAATAGGAATTCAGGAAGGAAAAGAATTATTCCGATGTCTGGAAAAAGAATTGCCGGATTTGATTCTGCTGGATATCATGCTTCCGGGTCAGGACGGATACAGCATTCTTGAAAAGTTAAAAAAAGATCCGAAGACCAGAGATATTCCGGTGATTATGGTGACTGCGAAAGAAGCAGAGTATGATAAAGTGCGTGGACTCGATAGTGGAGCAGACGATTATATTACAAAGCCATTTGGAATGATGGAGTTTATCTCCAGAGTAAAAGCAGTGCTTAGAAGGAGCAAAAAACAGATGAAAGATACACTTTTAAGCTGTGGAAATCTTTCAATTGATGTGGAACGCCACCGGGTATTAGATGGAGAACGTCAGGTGGAACTGACATACAAAGAATTTGAAATGCTCCGTTATCTGATGGAGAATCAGGGCATTGTGTTAACTCGTGATAAATTGCTGGAACATATCTGGGGCTATGATTTTGATGGAGAAACTCGAACAGTAGATGTACACATCCGGACATTGAGACAGAAACTCGGAGAATCAGGAGCATTGATCGAGACTATCCGAGGGGTAGGATATCGAATTGGAGACAGAAAATGAGAAAAAGAATCTTAAATTATGTAGGGTTTATGATTATTCTCTCGATGGTGCTGACCTTCGTGTCAGCAAGCGTCATTATGTATGTAAAGACAAATGAATGGATGGAACAGGACGTACGAAATGAAGCACAGTACGTCCGTCTGCTTTTAGAGCAGACGACAGACAGTGGATGGGAAGAACAGGCAGGAACATTTACAACCAGCAGAATCACCATATTAAATGAAGATGGAACTGTTCAGTATGATTCGGAAGAAGATTCTGCAACAATGGGAAATCATAAGGATCGCCCGGAAGTAAAACAGGCGATGGAAGAAGGGGAAGGAGAAACCATTCGTTTCTCAGAGACCTTATCAAAAAAGACCTTTTATTATGCCCTGAGATTAGATGATGGACGACTGGTGCGTGTGGCAAAAACGACAGACAGTGTATTTCAAACCATGTTTTCCGGACTTTTTTTGATGGGAATCCTGCTGATTTTAATTTTGGCATTTGCCTTCGTATTAGTTGAAAAACAGACTTCAAAATTAATCAAACCGATTAACCAGCTGGACTTAGAAGAACCACTTTCCAGTGTGGTGTATGAAGAACTGAGACCACTGCTGGTAAGAATTGACGACCAGAATCATCAGTTAAAACAACAGTTGGAAGAACTAAAAAAAGCAGAAGAAGTTCGCAAAGAATTTTCAGCAAATGTTTCTCATGAATTAAAAACACCGTTAATGTCAATTTCCGGTTATGCGGAGATTATGAAGAATGATATGGTTCCGCCGGATAAAGTTCCTGATTTTGCCGGACGAATCTATGAAGAGGCAAGCAGACTGACAAATCTGGTACAGGACATTATTGAAATTTCAAAGCTGGATGAGGGAATCAGCATGCCGTTTGAACTGGTGGATGTCAGTGAGCTGGCAGAAGAAATCGGCACGACTCTGCTTGTGGAAGCAGAAAAACGAAAGATTAAGCTGTCTGTGGAAGCAGAAAAGCAGACAATGGTAAATGGAGTGCGCCATATCTTATATGAAATGATGTACAATGTGGCAGATAATGCGATTAAATATAATCATGAAGGTGGTTATGTAAAAGTAAAGGTTAAGAAGAATCAAAATCAGGTGAAAATTTCCATTGAAGATAATGGAATTGGAATTAAAAAAGAAGAACAGGAACGTATTTTTGAGCGGTTCTATCGTGTAGATAAAAGTCATTCAAAAAAGACCGGAGGCACAGGACTTGGACTTTCGATTGTAAAACATGGAGCGATTCTCCATGATGCAAGGATTGAAATTGACAGTGAGCCGGAAAGAGGAACAAAGATTATATTGATATTAAAAAAAGCAGATGTTCATCAGAAGTGATGTTCATCTGCTTTTTTGGTATTTCAGTGAGGAAGACTTCTTTTATTCGGTTAAAATCTTCTCCAGGAATCTCTTACAAATAAAAGTAAAAGTGGGAACAATTCCAGACGTCCCGCAAGCATATCAAAAATCAAAATCAGCTTGCTTCCATTGGAAAAGAGGCTAAAGTTCTGGGTCGGTCCAACCAGTTCAAGCCCCGGACCGATATTATTTAAGGTTGCAGAAACTGCTGTAAAGTTTGTGGTAAGGTCAAAGTTATCAAGGCTGATTAGTAAAACCGAGGCCACAAAAATCAGAATATAGGCAATCATATAAACATTCGTAGAACGAAGGACATTGTGTTCTACCACTTTGCCATCCAGCTGAATTTTTCTTACACTTCTTGGATGCAGGTAAGTGTGAAGTTCTTTTTTCATGGTCTTGATTAATAAAATAAATCTGGAAACCTTGATTCCACCACCGGTACTTCCGGCACAAGCGCCAATAAACATTAAAATAACCAGAATCGTACGTGAAAATTCCGGCCACAAATCAAAGTCCGTTGTAGCAAAACCAGTTGTCGTAATAACCGAAGCTACCTGAAATGATGAAGTATCAACCAGAAACCTATGAACTGGAAACAGAAGACGGTACTTCCAGATACAAAGCCTTCCTGATAGCTTGCGGCAATGCTTCACAATATGGGAATAATGCTTATATAGCTCCGCAAGCTACGTTGACAGACGGTTTGTTAGACGTAACCATTCTTGAACCATTTACCGTACTGGATGTTCCGGCACTGGCTTTCCAACTCTTCAATAAAACAATTGACCAGAACAGCCGAATTAAAACCTTCCGTTGCAAGAAATTATGCATCCACCGCAGTTCACCGGGAGTAGTCCATTTTGACGGCGATCCGATGCAGGCTGATGAAGATATCAAGATAGAGCTGATTCAGAAAGGATTACGAGTTGTTGTGCCTACCGATAAAAAAAAAGATAATTCCAACGTACTGCAAAAAGCACAAGAATATGTGAATGGTATCAAGCTGATGAATGAAGCCATCGTAGAAGACATAGCACATAAAAACAAAGTTATTTTGAAAAAAAATAAGCAGCTGATACAAAAGCTTACTAAAAAATAGCCCTTTAGAAATAGTACAGAATCCGAATTAATATGTACTTTTGCAGACTACTTTAACAAAAATATAAAAATAATATATTAAATATGTTCAGAACGCACACGTGCGGAGAATTAAGAATCTCCGATGTTAATAAACAAGTCAAGCTGTCGGGATGGGTACAGCGCAGCCGTAAAATGGGAGGTATGACTTTTGTTGACCTTCGTGATCGCTACGGTATCACTCAATTAGTATTTAATGAAGAAATAGACGCTGAGCTTTGCGAACGTGCCAACAAGCTGGGTCGTGAATTCGTTATT
>OHMN01000097.1_pt1 | contig 88457 bp, 84 predicted proteins | sample 1569361 | NCBI WGS metagenome assembly OHMN01 (sample SAMEA3541508, study PRJEB24748) | human gut metagenome | biome: human gut; feature: human-associated habitat; material: faeces | place: China | collected 2012
CGGCCCTTGTCATATACTTAAATTGTTACTTACTGTCGTGCAGCAATCTCTCCCTGCTGCTTGTAGATGGAGTCTGCATCAACTGCGGTGCGGACACTAGAAAGCGGATATACGATCGTATTCTTTCCGATCACGGTTCCCGGGTTCAGCACAGAACCACATCCAACCTCTACGCCATCGCCGATCATGGCACCAAATTTCTTTAAGCCAGTATCGATATCGCCGTCTGCTGCATGAACCTTTACCAGAGCCTTGTCAGAGCGGACATTGGAGGTGATGGAGCCTGCGCCCATATGAGCCTTGTACCCCAAAATGGAATCACCCACATAGTTGTAATGCGGGACCTGCACGCCATCAAATAAAATTACATTTTTCAGCTCGGTGGAGTTTCCTACCACTGCGCCCTTACCAACGATCACTTTGCCACGGATAAATGCACAGTGACGTACCTCTGCCTCCGGTCCGATGATAGCCGGTGCGATGATGCCTGCGGTCGGTGCGATGTGGGCAGACTTGTGGATCCAGATTCCCTCTGCCGGGTTTGCGTATTCTTCCTTCGGCAGGGTTGCGCCCAGACGTTCTACAAAATCACCAATGTGAGCCAGGGCTTCCCACGGGTAGGTAAACTGCTCTAACAGTTCCTTCGCCATGGTATTCTCCAGTGTATACAGGCTGCTAATCTTCATTTCTTCTTTTTTCATGACCATTTCCTCTTTTCTTTCATTTGAAATATATGTTTACTTCTTTTTGTAATTCTGCCCGGCTGCCTCAAAGTATTCCCGCAGCTGGTACTGGTTGTTTAAGTGTAAAACCCCATAGGTCCGGCCAGCCACAAAGCGCTCCAACTTTTCCATATATTCGTCCGGGGTAATGGAGCCCTCTGCTACGTAAGTCAGGCCCTTTTCCCAGCTGGCAGTCAGTTCCGGGTTTAAAAGCTGGCGGATGGATGCACCAACCACATCAAAAACCAGCTCTCCGAGAAGTGTCGGCGTGATGATCTGGGTTTTTCCGTTCAAGGTCAGGTATTTGATATTGACCAGCTTTTTCAGGATCTCTGCACGGGTCGCACTGGTTCCGATGCCGCTTCCTTTGATCTGTGCACGGAGATCTTCATCCTCAATGAGTTGTCCGGCATTTTCCATAGCAAGGATCATGGAACCGGAGGAATAGCGCTTTGGCGGGGATGTCTCCCCCTCCTTGATGGCAAAGCCATCTGCCGGAAGCGTCATCCCCTTCTTTAAGGATGCCAGCATGGCAATGAAGGCCGGGTTTTCCAGATCCTTTTTGTTGGTCTCCGATTCTTCCTTATCGTCCCCGTCCGCATCCGGAGTCTGCGCGGCAGGAGCGGATGTGTCGTCTATCTTTTTCCGCTTTGCTACTTCTGCTACCTTTAAATACCCCGGCTCTGTGAGTACCCGGAAGCTGGTGAAAAAATGTTCCTGTCCGCAGGCCAGCTCCAGGGCATATTTCTGGTAAACCGCTGCCGGATAAAAGATACTTAAAAATCTTCTTGCGATCACTTCATAAATTTTTAAAGACAACGGGGACAGGCTTCGCATGGCGCCAAAGCCCTGTCCGGTCGGGACGATCGCATAATGGTCTGTGATCTGCTTATCATTGACATAACGCGTCTTTGCAATTCCCTGATAGGCATTCTGCTCCAGAATTTCCTGGGCAAAAGCCTTTACCGGCTCAAAATTGCGTAATCCTCCGATATTTTTTGCGATTTCCTTTGCCACTGCAGTGGAAAGGACACGGGCATCGGTTCGTGGATACGTCACCAGCTTTTTCTCGTACAGCTCCTGCACAACCTTTAAGGTTTCATCCGGGCTGATCTTAAACATTTTAGAACAGTCATTCTGAAGCTCGGCGAGGTTATAAAGAAGCGGCGGGTTTTTTGTTTCCTTTTTCCGCTCCACCTTGCTTAGAACACCCACCAGTGGATCATTTTCTTTTAGCTGGCTGATGAGGCATTCCGCATCCTCCCGTTTTTTGAATCCATTTTCCTTATAAAGCTTCGGCGACTGGAAATAGCGGGAACCCTCCACACTTCTCCACTCTGCGTCAAACTTCATATCCTGGGACAGAAACGTGCCGATAACACGGTAGAATGGAGTTTTCACAAAGTCCCGTATTTCCCGTTCCCGGCGCACCACCATACCAAGTACACAGGTCATAACACGGCCAACCGAAAGCACGGTCCGGTCAGCTTTTAAGAAGGCCGAAATCGTGGGGCCATATTTTAAAGTCAGCAGACGGGAAAAATTAATTCCCATCAGATAATCTTCTTTCGCCCTGAGGTAGGCAGAAGCTGCCAGATTGTCGTATTCGCTCCAGTCCTTCGCCTCGCGGATGCCGCGCAGGATTTCCTCCTCTGTCTGGGAGTCGATCCAGACGCGCTTGCGTATTTTTCCTTTGACACCAGCCATCTGGTCTACCAGACGGTAAATATACTCTCCCTCACGTCCGGAGTCTGTGCAGATATAGATGGTGTCAATGTCCGGCCGGTTCAACAGGCGGCTGACAATGGAAAACTGCTTTGACACGCCATCGATCACCTGGTATTTAAACTCCTTTGGCAAAAATGGCAGCGTCTGCAGGCTCCATCGTTTGAGTGCCGGATCGTAAGCCTCCGGATAACTCATCGTAACCAGATGTCCCACACACCAGGTCACTACGGCAGTATCGGACTCGATGTAGCCGTCCGACCGTCTTGCAGAAATCTTTAACGCATCGGCAAACTGCTGTGCTACGCTGGGTTTTTCTGCGATATATAATGATTTTCCCATAAAATCAGGATTCCTTTCTATTTCAGTTGCCCTACAGGGGAACATGCCCGCTGATCAGCGGACGCGCCACTGGCACCTCCTCAATATGTAATGCAACAACAACAGGCGTACGCAGTCCGCGCCGCCTGTAACTTTTTTCTTAATGCTGTTTCTGGATATAATTCTGGTAAGCCAGCGTAGTTGCCAGATCTGCATGCCCGAGCATCGTCTGGACTGCCTGGATATCTGCACCACTGCTGATCAGATGTGCTGCAAAGGAATGACGCAGGGTATGCGGGGTGATATCCACCTGAATGCCAGCCTTATCGCCATAATATTTAACTATTTTCCAAAAGCCCTGTCTGGACATCTGCCTGCCGCTACAGTTTGTAAACAGCCAGACTGACTCATTTTCCTTTATCAGCTCCGGCCTTGCCTGGTCCAGATAGGTTTTCAGATACTGGTTCACCTTTTTACCGAAGGGGATCATGCGCTCCTTTTCCCCATCCCGGCAGATAAGAAAACCGACAGACAGATTGACATCCTGAAGCTTTAAGCCGATCAGCTCAGAAACACGGATCCCGGTAGCATAAAGAAGCTCCAGCATCGCCTTGTCGCGGATTTCCTTTGCACTGGTTCCATCCGGCTGTTCCAGAAAGCGGTTTACTTCTTCCACAGAAAGGATCAGCGGAATCTTTTTTTCGATTTTCGGTGTTTTCAGAAGCTCGGCCGGGTCTCTGTGGATGTTTCCCTCCATAAATTCGTAATGGAAGAATGCCTTTGTGGATGCCAGAATGCGGGAAATGGTTGTGGTTGCCTTTCCTTTTCTCTGCAGATAAGAAATATACGCATTCAAACTGGTCTTTGTCACCCTGGACGGCTCTTCAATTCCCTGACGTTCCAGATACTCTTTCAGCTGTCTTAAGTCTCTCTGGTAAGATACCACCGTATTTCTGGATGACTGTTTTACATCCTCAAGATAATGAATAAAAGCCTCAATCTCTGTCGTCATGTTCTTAAAACCCCAATTTTCCAAAAATGATGAATACCATTATATCCGCATTTTTCAATAAAATCAAACACATATTTCCATTATTTTTGCCCATTTTCCGATGATTGACATAAAAATACAACATGTTGGAGACAGCGTTTCTTTCCGCTCAACATGTTGTAAATTCAGAATTGTATTTTTTTAGAACAATTCATGGATGCACCAATACTCCATGCGTCCTAATGCTGTCAGACTCTCACAGGCATTTCAGAAGCAGCGGATTCACATAAAGCTCCAGCCAGATTCCTGCCGCCAAAAGAAACAGTGTAATACAGATAAGGCGGTCCTTTTGTACTGGCCGCTCGGATCCGCCAGCAAACAAAAGCAAAAACAGACAGGACAGGTAGGCAAGATCCTGCGGAAAACCTGCCACCAGAAACAGAACGCCACCCATGATCCCGCGGCCCCAGACAAAAAGGCTCAGATTGCTTCCTATATAAAAACCTGTCAGAATCCCCAGAAGCAGACTTCCTGTTTTCCGGAAGCGACACCGGGTTACTGCAAAAACAGCCGCCATCTCCAGGAAGCGGGCCACAAGCAGAAACACCCTGTCTGCCCGGCCTCGCAAGGACACACGGCTCCAGTAGTCTGCCATTTCTCCGTACAGCACCTCATAATTTACAATGTCTTTATAAAACACTCCGTTGCATAACAGCACGGCAAACAGCCATCCAGCAAAAACAGCTGCAGCAAGTGTTATTATAAAACGATCTGTCCGCATCAGCAGCACCACCATTTTTTGCAGCTTATCTGCTATAGGAAATCCCGGCTGCATCGTTTTTCTATCTTATGCAGCCGGAGGGAAAAAATATTCGCTTCTGTTCCTGCTTGTGTATCCAGCAAATCTTTTTACTTTCCGTATTTTGCTGCATACGCCATAATGGCTGCCACAGTCTTGGCATCCGTCATCTTGCCTGTATAGATCAGCTCCTGCAGATTCTCCAGCTTCCAGCGCTCTACATTGATCGATTCATCCTCATCCAGTTGCTGCTTCGACGGGATCAGGTTTCTTGCTACAAACACATCGATCGCCTCATCGCAAAATGCAACCGTTGTGTTTAAGCTCATCAGATATTCCAGCTTTTCACAACGGTAACCGGTCTCTTCTTCCAATTCCCGGTAAGCACACTCAATCTTTGGCTCGCCAGGAGCATCCAGCTTGCCTGCCGGAATCTCCAGAGTTTCGCGGTCCAGAGCATTACGGTACTGACGGACCATAAGAAGCCGTCCATCGTCCGCTACAGCAACTACAGCAGCCGCACCATCATGATGGATAAAGTCCCAGTGCGCCTCATGCCCATTCGCGATCACGGTATCTTCATAAATTTTCAGGATCGTACCTGTGTATTTGAGCTGTCGGTCTTTGCGGATGACCGGCTCAACCTTTCTCTGATTTTCTGACTGTTCTGTGCCCTGACTCTTTTTTTCCTCCATGCTCATACTGATTTCCTCCATTCCGTTTCGGCATCTGATTTCCTTTTCTGATTCTGTTTTCTTTTTCTGATTCTATTTTCTAGTTTCTTTTTTGATTCTGTTTTCAGCCTTTCCATGCCATTCTCCGGCAGGTCCTGCCATCGTTTTTCTTTTATCTTCCCGGTTACTGGATCCCCTTGCATTTTGCATAACAGGCATCGGTTGCCTTGATCAGGGCATTTCGAAGACCATATTCTTCCAGCGCAGCCACACCTGCAATGGTGGTACCACCCGGTGAGCATACCTTATCTTTTAACATTCCCGGATGTTCGCCCGTTTCCAGCACCATTTTCGCGCTGCCAAGCACCGTCTGGGCCACCAGCTTATATGCGTCAGCACGCGGAATCCCATACTTTACGGCACTGTCTGCCAGCGCCTCAATGAACATGTATACATAAGCCGGGGAGCTTCCGCTGGCACAGACCACGGCATCCATCAGTTTTTCATCCACAATCGTCATGCGCCCAAAGGAGGTAAACAGGGTCTCGATCATCTGCTGCTCCTCTTCAGAAAACAATGCTTTATCATAGCAGACTCCCGTCATGCCTTCCCCAACTAACGCCGGAGTGTTCGGCATGGCACGAACGATCCGGCACGCTTTTCCAAACCGCTCCTGGAGATTTGCGATAGAAATGCCCGGTGCGATTGAAATGATGATCTGATTTTCGGTAACCGCATTACGGATTTCCCCGATCACGGTATCGAACTGCTGCGGTTTTACCGCCAGGATCAGGCAGGTGCTTTCTTTTGCACAGCTTACGTTATCTGCTGCATAAGAAACTCCGGTTTCCGCAGAAACATGCTCCATATGCTCCTTGTTCCGCGCGGAAAAGATAAGCTGATCCGGCTCCACTGTCTTTAAAAGTCCCTTTAAGATTGCGTATCCCATGTTGCCCATACCGATAAATCCAAACTGCTTCATGTCCGTTCCTCCTGTCTGTTATCTCAATCTAATAATACCACAAAAGGCGCGTACTTTCCATACGCGCCTTTGCCAATATCCGGTTTCTATATTCTATACAAGAAATTTCTATCTGCCGTTTGCCGGCTCCATGTGAATGTTTTTTCCTTTGATGCGGGCATTCTTCATGCACTCCAGCACTTCCTCTGCGCAGTCCTGCGGAACTTCTACGAAGGTGTACTTGTCATACATATCGATGCTGCCTACCAGACGTCCGGAAATACCGGATTCGCCTGCAATGGCACCCAGAATGTCGCCCGGTTTTACTTTCTGATCCTTACCAATGTTGATAAACAGGCGGGCCATATCGGCATCCTGGTTCTTTCCTCTGCCGCCACGACTGTTTCTTCCATCTTTGCCTTTGCCATCTCTTCTGCCGCGTCCGTTTCCACGGTCACCGCGGTCACGTCTGGAATCCAGATCATCTAAGGATCTTGCCGGACGGTTATCGAAAATGATATCCTCATTTTCTTCGCCCATGTTCATACGCAGCAGTGCTGCAGCCAGCTCTAACGAGGTGTAATCCTCCTCCAGCAGCTTTTTCTCCAGAATATGGGAAATACGGCTTAAATCCATATCGGTCAGGACTTCCTTTGCCTGATCCAGGATCTTTTCTGCCTTAATCTCGGTGATATCATCCAGAGACGGGATTGCCTGCGGAATGATCTTGGTCTTGCAGTAACGCTGGATATCGCGCAGCTTATACACCTCGCGGCCTACCACAAAGTTAAACGCGATACCCTCACGGCCTGCACGTCCGGTACGTCCGATACGATGTACATAGTACTCGTCATCCTGCGGGATATCGTAGTTGAATACCGCCTCAACATCATCGACATCGATACCGCGGGCAGCCACATCGGTTGCAACCAGGATCTCGGTGCGTCCGTTGCGGAAACTGTTCATAACACGGTCACGCTGTACCTGCTTTAAGTCTCCATGCAGTCCCTCTGCAAAATAACCACGTCCCTGCAGCTCAGTCACCAGCTCATCGACCTGCTTCTTCGTATTGCAGAATGCTACGGAAAGCTTCGGAGCGTACATATCGAGCAGACGGCACATAACCTCAACTTTGGTCTTCGGTTTTACTTCATAATAATACTGGGTTACCTTCGGCACGGTAAGCTCCTTCTTTACCACCTTGACAATCTGCGGATCCTTCTGGAAATTCTCCGCGATCTTCTGGATGGCTGCCGGCATGGTAGCGGAAAACATGACCGTCTGGCGCTCCTCCGGAAGCTGGCTTAAGATGGTCTCCATGTCCTCTAAGAAGCCCATGTTCAGCATTTCATCTGCCTCATCCAGAACAACGGTATGTACCTGGTCAAATTTCACGGTCTTGCGGCGCATATGGTCCATCACACGGCCCGGAGTACCGATGATAATCTGGGTACCGTCTTTTAAACCGCGGATCTGACGCACGATATCCTGTCCTCCATAAATTGGAAGAATCTTGATTCCATGCATGTATTTTGCAAGATTACGGATCTCATCTGCCACCTGGATGGCAAGCTCACGGGTCGGGCAAAGGGCGATCGCCTGCAGTTTTTTCTTTTTCGGGTCGATCTTCTGCAGAAGCGGGATACCAAACGCAGCTGTCTTACCGGTTCCTGTCTGTGCCTGTCCGATGATATCGTGGCCTTCCATCTCTACCGGGATGGCTTTTGCCTGAATCGGGGAAGCCTCCTCAAATCCCATATCGGTCACTGCACGCAGGATGCGGTCGTCTAACTGTAACTCTTCAAATTTTACTGTTTCCATTCATTTTCCTCATTCTATTCTAATCTGTTTTCAAGGGAACACGCAGGTCAATTCCTGTGGGAGAATCCTGCGTTCTCAGGCATGCAACCACCTGCCTCCGACAGATTTTTGCATACGATTTCCATAAAAAAAGAAGATTCAGGATGGTTTCTGAATCTTCTTCAGCACAATTTTGTATTCTAACATACGGAAATTGGAATGTCAATTTTCTTTTCGCGTGCAATCTGGAAGTCTAATCTAGAAGTTTCCGTCCGGCGAAAGTCCCTGATTCACTCCGTATGTATTATAAATCTGCCCAAACGTTCCTTTCGGTGCCTGTGCAATGAACGATGCCCCACTGCCGTACTTTCCATAAAGCTGCATGATCTGCTTCATCTGCTCCCGGTCAATGGCCACACAGCCGGAGGTGTAATCCTTGAATTCTCCGGAGCAATGTAAAAACAAAGCGGAACCCTGGTTTTTGATTCCATTTGGATTAAAGCCTGCGTCAATGACATAATCATAATATCCGGCATAACCGGAGGTTCCGACCTGTTCGCCCTCTCTCGTACTTCCTTTTACCAGACGGTTGGAATCATCTTCCCATACATAGGAGGTATCCACCTGAATGTAGTCGGACGGAAAGCCTGCTTCCGTCTTTGCCTGGCCAAACGGCGTGTTCATTTTGAACACACCGATCGGCGTGGTTTTATCGCCGGACTGGCGGTGATTGCTCATTCCGTTCATGCCAAGATGACCGGTGGTCTCCACCCGTTTTTCCCAGTTCGCAGCTGTGCTGCTCCGCTCAAATGCATAGACATCGCAATTGGAAGCACCGGTTCCTTCCACGACGACCAGTACCCGGGCTTCTTCCGGGAGTACGAAGCGGGATACATCCGCCGTTCCTGCCATGACAGAAGCTGCTGCCTGCGCACCCACAGAAACAGAAGCTTCTACGGTCACTGCTTTTCTACCTGTCTCATTTTCCATCTGATTTCCTGCCTCCCCGCTTTCTTTTCCGCCCGGTGCGTCAAAACTTACCTGCACGGATTTCGTTGCTTCATGATCAGTCTGTTCTGCCATTTCCGAAGTCTGCATAGTGCCTGTTGCTGCGTTTGCTCCGCTTCCTGCCGTTAAAACCGGTGCAGACAAAATGGCTGCAGCCATATAAATTCCTGCATGGATTCCCATGTTTCTTCCTCCATCTGTACTTTATGTGCCTTATACTTTAAACCGATACCCGACGCCCCAGATCGTCTCAATATACTGCGGCTTCGCGGTATTGAACTCAATCTTCTCGCGGATCTTCTTAATGTGCACGGTCACCGTAGCAATGTCACCGATGGAATCCATATCCCAGATTTCCCGGAACAGCTCTTCCTTCGTATATACATGATTTGGATTCTGCGCAAGGAAGGTTAAAAGATCAAATTCTTTTGTAGTAAAGTTTTTCTCTTCTCCGTTCACCCAGACTCTGCGGGCGGTCTTATCGATCTTTAATCCACGGATCTCAATGATCTCATTTCCCGGGTTGCCACTTCCGATCAGGCGCTCATAGCGGGCCAGATGCGCCTTTACACGCGCTACCATCTCACTCGGGCTAAATGGCTTGGTCATGTAATCATCGGCTCCAAGTCCAAGTCCACGGATCTTGTCGATGTCGTCTTTTTTTGCGGAAATCATGATGATCGGCGTATTTTTCACCTGGCGGAACCGTCTGCAGATTTCAAATCCGTCCATGCCCGGAAGCATCAGATCCAGGATCAGAAGATCAAAATCTTCGTTTAAGGCACGCTCCAGTCCTACATCTCCCTGCTCCTCCAGTTCTACTTCAAATCCGCTTAACTCCAGATAGTCCTTCTCAAGTTCTGCGATGCTGGTTTCATCTTCAATGATCAGAATTCTGCTGCTCATTCTGTATTACCTCCTGATATTTTCTCAGCACAAAATGCATCTCTGTGCCGATTCCTTCTTTGCTGGTCGCCCAGATGCGGCCGCCATGATCTTCAATGATCTTTTTGACAATGGAAAGTCCGATCCCGCTTCCACCCTTGGACGAATTCCGGGATGAATCCGTGCGGTAAAACCGGTCGAAAATATACGGCAGATCCTTTGCCGCAATCCCCTTACCATTATCTTCGATTTCAACCTGGATAAAATCACCCACATCCTTGATGCGGATATTGATGATTCCCTTTGGTTTATCTAAATATTTCACCGAATTGCTGATGATGTTATTGATGACGCGCTTCATCTGCTCCGCATCCGCGATCACCTCTACGTCTTCATTTACATAGTTGAAATATCCCAGCTCAATCCCACGGGATTCCATATCCAGCCCGACTTCTTCCGCGCAATCACGAAAATAGCCATTTACATTGATCCGGGAAAAGGTGTACGGGATCTTATTGGTATCGATCTTGGAATAAAAGGTCAGCTCATCGATCAGACGGTCCATATCATTGGCCTTGTTGTAGATGGTCCGGATGTATTTGTCCAGCTTTTCCGGTGACGATGCCACACCATCTAAAATGCCTTCCACGTACCCCTTGATCGCCGTGATCGGCGTCTTCAGATCATGGGAAATGTTACTGATCAGCTCTTTATTTTCATTGTCATACTGGATTTTCTGCTCGGCACTCTCCTTTAACCGGATGCGCATCTCCTCAAAATCCTGGCAAAGCTCGCCAATTTCATCATCTTCCTCGATATCCAGGGTAAAGTCCAGATTGCCGTCCCGGATTTTCCGGGTCGCTTCCTGCAATTTACTTAACGGACGCAGGACAGAACGGTAAACCCAGATTGTCAGGGAACCGCAGATAAACATCAGCATGAGTACCGCTGTGATCATAAGCTGGGCGATCATACTCTTGACCTCCGGACCAAACTGATCCATCCGGTAAACCATGAAGATCCGTCCCACAGACAGCATCAGCCCCACAAACAAAATAGGCAGTACACTGAACGTGACAAATGCAATGGCAAGACGCGTTTTTAATTTCATAAAAATACACCTCTTTCTACTGGTATCAGTATACCATAAAGAGGTGTATTCCGTTTATAAAACTATTCTAAATTTTCCAACAATTATTTATGATCGTTTACGCAACGCATGGACCGCAACATTGCAGCTTCCACAACACATCCAGTTAGTTTCCGCATTCAATGCTGATCTCGTTAAACTTCTCCAGAATGTGATCGATCTGAATCTGTTTCTTTTCTTCTCCTGCCTTGTCGATGATCACATGTCCCTGATGCATCATCAGCAGGCGGTTGCCGTACTCAACCGCATAGCGCAGGTTGTGGGTGACCATGATGGTTGTCAGATGCTTTTCTTTTACGACCTTGTCTGTCAGTTCCATAATGATGTCTGCGGTTTTCGGATCCAGCGCTGCCGTGTGCTCATCCAAAATCAGAAACTCGATCGGTGTCATGGTGGACATTAAAAGTGCCATAGCCTGACGCTGGCCGCCGGAAAGCACTCCGACCTTCACATCCATCTTATCTTCCAGGCCAAGTCCCAGCATGTGGAGCTGTTCCCGGTAAAATTCAATGCGCTGGCGGTTCGTGCCGGGGCGTAAGTTAAACGGTTTTCCCTTGTTGTCAGCCAGTGCCATATTTTCCAGGATCGTCATGGACGGGCAGGTTCCCATTGCCGGGTTCTGGTACACACGGCCGATCCGTCTCTGCCGCTTAAACTCCGGCATATTGGTGATGTCCTGACCGCCGATCCTGATCTGACCATCATCCAATGGGATGCTGCCGCAGATCAGGTTCAGCATGGAAGTCTTGCCGGATCCATTGGAACCCACCACCGACACAAACTGTCCATCCTCGATGGAGAGGGAAAAATCATTGAAAAGGCACATCTCGTTGACCGTGCCCGCGTTATAGTATTTGTGGATATGGCTTAACTCAAGCATGTGCCTTTACCTTCCTTTCTTTCCGGTTGCTCGCAACCAGAATGATCAAAAATAGAACTGCCGTGATCAGCTTTAAATCCGACGCTGCCATGCCCAGGGCGATTGCCAGGGATACGCAGGCTTTGTACACGATAGAACCGAAAATAACTGCCGTCGTTGCTTTCACGCTACGGAAGCGCTTCAGCAACTTCGTACCGATGATCACACTCGCCAGGCCGATGACCATGGTTCCGGTACCGGTGCTGACCTCAAAAAAGCCTTTCTGCTGGCAGTATACACAACCAGCCAGGGCAACAAAGCCATTTGCAAGGGCCAGGCCAAGAATCTTGACCATTCCCTTATCTTTCGCAAGAGAAGTAACCAGCACCTCATTATCGCCGACCGCCCGGAGCAGATACCCGGCACGGGTTTTTAAAAACAGATCCAGTAAAACCTTGCAGACCAGAACGATCACAAACAGGATAATGCAGACCAGATACGGATCCAGTGCTTTCGGAACAACCGCTTCCAGAAATGCATTTTCAAAAATCGTTTCCTTGCTGAAGATCGGCAGGTTTGCCTTTCCCGCGATCCTTAAGTTGATGGAATACAGTGCCGTCATCATAATGATGCCTGAGAGAAGATCCCGCACCTTCAGCTTTACATGGATCAGGCCGGTGATGCATCCGGCTAAGAGTCCTGCCGCAAAGCTGATCAAAAGTGTAAGCACCGGATGCACGCCCTTTAGGATCAGCATCGCTGTGACAGCCGCTCCCATTGGGAAAGTTCCGTCCACAGACAGATCCGGAAAATCCAGGATTTTATAAGTAATGTATAAGCCGAGTGCCATGATCGCGTAGATCAGACCCTCCTCAATGACGCCAATGATGATAGACATGTGTTTCCTCCGAATTTCTAAACGCACAGGACGGGGCAGCCCTGCTTTGTGTGATGATGAGTCTGCCCCGTTATGTTCTGCATCCTAGTTTGTTGTGATTTCATCGAACAGTGCTGCCGCATTATCAGAAAGCTCTGCCGGAATGGTGATGCCAAGGTTTTCAGCCACCTTGTTGTTGCCGTAGAAAGCAGCCTCTTCAATGACTTCAAAGTTCATCTCGCTTGCTTTCTTCTCGCCCTTTAATACCTTTGCTGCCATCTTGCCGGTCTGCTCGCCAAGGCTGACGTAATCCAGTCCGACGGCTGCCAGACAGCCAATCTTAACCTGCTCGATCTCGCTTCCGAATACCGGGATGTTCTTCTTTGCAGCCTTATCCAGGATGACCGGAAGGGAGCTGACTACGGTGTTATCGGTTAAGTTGTTGATGCAGTCAACCTTCTCAACCAGTGCATCTGCTGCCAGCGGAATGTCTGCCGTGGAAGAAATGCCGCTCTCTACGATCTCAAAGCCATACTCCGGAGCTGCTTTCTTGTATTCCTCAATTGCGGAAACGGAATTGATCTCGCTGGTGCTGTACATGATACCGATGGTCTTTGCATCCGGAAGCATGGTGCGGATCATCTTTAACTGGCTCTCTACCGGAAGCTTATCGCTGGTACCGGTGATCTCACCAACCGGGGTTCCATCTGCATTGGCAAGCTCTGCCAGTACCGGATCCGTTACTGCGGTATAGATAACCGGGATGTCGGCATCTTTTGCTGCGCTGTATGCACTCTGCGCGATCGGGGTTGCAATGGCACAGATCAGGTCGGCTTTCTTGGAAATAAAGTTGTTCATGATCTGGCTTGCGGTTCCGCCGTCTGCCTGTGCGTTTTCATACAGGACAGTCAGGTTCTTACCCTCTACGATACCCTCATCTGCAAGGCCCTGTAAAAATCCGGTGCGGCAGTTATCCAGGGAACCATGCTCTGCGAACTGTCCGATACCTACGGTATACTCACCCTCTGCAACTTCCGGTGCCTCTGCTGCATCCTCACTGCTTTCCTCTGCTGCCTGTGTCGTGGTTTCTGCTGCCTTGGTATCTGCTGCAGTTGTCTCTGCGGTCTTGCTGCCGCATCCTGCCAGTGCCATCATTGCTGCCATTGCTGCTGCCATAACTTTCACACTTTTTCTCATAATCAAATCCTCCTTGCCTGTTCTGGTTTTTCATTGTTTTCTACAAGGACAACCCTTAGGCCGGATGCCTGTTCCTGCTAAGTGTTTTCCCGGATCGTATTTCCTGAAAGTTTCATAGGACGCACTTTCCGGAAAATAAAAAAGTCCCAAATACAGATTTCATTCTGTATTTGAGACGAATTCACTTAATCCGCGGTACCACTCAAATTGGTTTGCACCCACTCACCCGTATACTAACATATACGCCGCCAGGTAACGGTTGCGGTTTCCGTCAGTCCCTACTCCCATGTCTTACGAATGTTTTCGTTTTCCCTGGTTTCAGATCTGCCCTCGAAAGTCCATTCAGCAATCCCTTCCATACTGCAATCCCACCGCCTGCAGCTCTCTGTGATATCAGCGAAGTGCTTACTCCTCTTTCTCATCGGTTTGTCTTTGTTGGTACATATCATAATGCGCGAATTCGGATTTGTCAACTACTTTTTTCTGACAATATGGCGGCTCACAAAACGGTCAATATTTTCTAACGGTTGGGAGAGACTGTTGCAGGCTGGTTCCCGTCTACGCTACTGACTACGCTATAGATTTAGTTTGTCGTAGCTCTTACTCAGATAAATATCCAACCGTTCTTTCAGTGGCTGATATTCTTCGCTCTCCAGATTTGGATCCTGTTTCAGGATGTGATTCACTTCTTCGGATACTGTTTTTAATAAATTTGCATCCGTAAAGATATCCGCAATTTTAAATTCCATGTCACCGCTCTGACGCACGCCAAAAAAATCGCCGGGACCGCGCAGCTTTAGATCCTCGGAAGCGATATAAAAGCCGTCGTTGGAGCGGTTTAAAATATCCAGGCGTTCCTGCGTTCCGTCCTGGTCCGAGCAGTTGACCATGATACAGTAAGACTGGTGGGCACCCCGGCCCACGCGTCCGCGCAGCTGGTGAAGCTGTGCCAGTCCAAAACGTTCCGCATTTTCAATCATCATGACCGTTGCGTTTGGCACGTTCACACCGACCTCCACAACCGTGGTGGAAACCAGCACCTGAATCTCACCGGACGCAAACCGCTCCATGATCTGATTCTTTTCTTTGCCTTTCATTTTGCCGTGCAGATACTCTACGGTAATGCCAGCCGGAAGCTTTTCCCGCAAAATTTTTGTGTAATCTAGTACATTTTCCGCCTCGATCAGTTCGCTCTCCTCTACCATCGGACAGATCACATACGCCTGGCGTCCGGCTGCCACCTCGCGGGCAATAAACTTATAAGCTTTGTCACGGTAACCGGTATCTACCACACAGTTTTTAATGGGCAGACGCTCCGCAGGCATCTCATCGATGATGGAAATGTCCAGATCTCCATAAAGAATGATGGCAAGTGTCCGTGGAATCGGAGTCGCACTCATGACCAGCACATGAGGTGTCAGCTCCTGGTCCGTTTCACTTCCCTTGTTTCCCAAAGCTTCCCGCTGGCCCACACCAAACCGGTGCTGCTCGTCGGTAATGACCAGGGCAAGACGGTCGTAATGAACTTTCTCCTGGATCAGTGCATGGGTTCCCACGATGATATCCGCCTCATGAGACGCTATTTTCTCGTAGGCCAGACGTTTTTCCTTTGCCGTCATGGACCCGGTGACCAGAACCACCTGTTTCTCAATACCATACGTTTCAAACAGTTCCGTGATTGATTCGTAATGCTGCTTTGCCAGTACCTCAGTCGGTGCCATCATGGCTCCCTGGCATTCGTTCATGGCAGTCTCTAATAATGCCAGCACCGCCACAATGGTCTTGCCGGATCCCACATCGCCCTGCACCAGCCGGTTCATGACCAGACCGCTCTCCAGATCCTTCCTCACTTCCTCCAGCACTTTTTTCTGGGCGCCGGTCAGTTCATAAGGCAGGGATGCCAAAAGCCGGTCAACCTCAGACGATCTTGAGATGATATAGCGGCTCTTTAGATCCTGACGTTTTTCCTTTAACCGGCGCACCGAAAGCAGGAAGAACAAAAACTCATCAAACACCAGGCGCTTTCTGGCAAACAGCAATTCTTTTTTATCTGCCGGAAAATGAATATGCTCAATGGCATAATTATATTCCGCCAGTTCATAGCGGCTGCGAAGTTCTTCCGGAAGATACTCACGCTCCATCTGCCGCTGCAAAAGAGCCTGCTGCACCGCACGGGTGATTGCCTTATTGCCCAGCCCTTTTGTCTGTCCATACACCGGCTGCATGGAATGCATGACACCCCGGTACTGCTCCGGTGTGAACACTTCCGGCTGTTCCATGGTCAGCCGCCCGCTTTTTTTGACCACACGGCCACGGAATACCAGGATCTGACCCATCTGCAGGACATTATGCAGATACGCCATGTTATACCAGGTCAGCTGCAGGGTTCCCGTCATATCCCGCACATCCGTAATGATGACCTGAATATTTTTAAAACGGCGCACGGATGGTGTTTTCATCAACTGCCCAGATACCGCAAACACGCCTTTTTCCCGGAGATTTCCGATTGGAACCGGCTCTTCATAGGCATCATAAGCACGCGGATAGTCGTGCAAAAGTTCTTCTACTGTTTCTACACCCAGTTTGGAAAATAATTTTGCTGTTTTTTCTCCGATTCCCTTGAGACTTGTGATTGGCTGCTGATTCATCGTTTTTCCTTCTGGTTTTCCGTCGTTTTTACTACTCAACGGAAATCAGATAATAATAGATCGGCTGACCGCCCTCCTGAAGCTCAATCTCCACATCCGGGCAGCTTGCCTGAAGTTTTTCGATCAGAGCCTCTGCGTCCTCTGCAGTGACATCGCTTCCGTAGTAAACGGTCACCAGCTCAGAATCCTCATCCAGCATCGCCTTTAAGGTATCCCCGGTAGTCTTCTCCAGATCGGTACCGACCGCCAGCATGCCATGATCACCGATTCCCATGATGTCACCCTCGTGGATCTCCATATCATCGATCACGGTATTGCGTACGGCGTAGGTGATCTGACCGGTCTTCACACGCCCCATCTCCTCTACCATAGTCTCCAGGTTTTCCTCCGGAGTCTGGTCCGGGATGAAGTTGATGAGGGCAGTGATTCCCTGCGGAACCGTCTTGGACGGAACAACAATGATCTGCTTGTCCTCTACCAGATATTTTGCCTGCTCTGCAGCCAGAATGATGTTTTTATTATTCGGCAGAATATAAACCGTATCAGCATTCACATGCTCGATGGCATTCACCATGTCCTCGGTACTCGGGTTCATGGTCTGACCGCCCTCGATCAGATAATCTGCACCAATGCCTTTAAAGATCTCGCCCAGTCCTTCGCCTACGGATACGGCAATGAAACCATACGGTTTTCTCGGCTCGTCTTTTGCAGTCTCTTTCTGATCTTCCTCCGCTTTCTGCTCTGCTGCCTTGCGCTCAGCATCCTGGATGACACGCTCCTGGTGCTCCTCGCGCATGTTGTCGATCTTCATGCGGGAAAGGGAACCAAAGGTCAGTGCTTTCTGGATCGCAAGACCCGGATCGTTCGTGTGAACATGAACTTTTACGATATCATCGTCAGAAACGACTACGATGGAGTCACCAATGGATTCCAGATATGCCTTGAACTCATGCTCGCTGTTTTCGTCGTAATGTTTTTCCAGATTGATGATAAACTCCGTACAATAGCCATACTTAATGTGTGCGGTATCGATATCAGTTGCTGCTGCGCCTTTTGCCTCAGTCTGCACGTTCACAGCTGCCTTTGCGTCCGGAACGGTGATATCAACCTCTTTGCCGCTGACGCCATCAAATGCGCCCTTTAACACCTGCATCAGGCCCTGTCCGCCGGAATCCACCACGCCAGCCTGCTTTAATACCGGAAGCATCTCCGGAGTCTGGCTGAGTACATAGTCACCATGCTCGATGACCTTCTCACCAAATTCCAGAACATCTTCTGTCTCTTCTGCTACTTCCACAGCCTTATCTGCCATACCCTTGGCCACCGTAAGGATGGTACCCTCTTTCGGCTTCATAACTGCCTTATAGGCAGTTTCTGTTGCATGGACAAATGCCTGGGCCAGTGTTTTTACATCGACTACATCTTTTCCTTTGATCTCTTTGGTAAATCCACGGAACAGCTGGGATAAGATAACACCAGAGTTTCCTCTCGCACCACGCAGGGAACCGGAAGAAATCGCTTTTGCCAGGGAATCCATGGTCGGCTCCTGCACGGCTGCCACTTCCCTTGCGGCAGACATGATCGTCATGGTCATGTTGGTTCCGGTGTCACCGTCCGGTACCGGAAATACGTTTAACTCGTTGATCCACTCTTTTTTTGCTTCTAATCCCTTTGCTCCGGCTAAAAATGCCTTCTGCATCAGACGGGCGTCAATTACCTTTACACTCACCGTCAGGTCCTCCTTAATCGATAACTCGTACACCTTCTACATAAATGTTGATCTTGTCAACCTCCATGCCGGTGAATTCTTCTACTTTGTATTTTACGCTTGCGATCAGATTGTCAGATACTGCACAGATGCTGACACCATAAGCCACAATCACGTGGAAATCGATGGAAATATGGTTGTCCTTCACCTCTACGGTAATTCCGTGAGTCAGACTCTCGCGCTTTAACAGCTTAACCAGACCATCTTTCATGCTGACAGCTGCCATACCAACAATACCAAAACACTCTACCGCCGTCATGCCTGCATACATGGCGATCACATCGGAGCTAATCTGAATCTCGCCCAGTTTGTTGTTGATGCGTCCTTTCATAGAAACCCCTCCATATCTATCTGAATTTAGGTTACTGCTCACACATGCGTGGCCAGCAACATAGTTTTCTGGATGCCCGGATAAAAGGGCATAATTTAACTAATCAATCATACCATATATCTTTCCTGCTGTCCATGACGAGTTTTCTCGAAAACAAGAAACAAAAATATTTTCTCAAAAAAATGTAAAATTTCACTTGCCAAAACCATGACTTTCTGCTATCATACTTTATGTTGTGGTTCCTTACGGGACCAAGTACCGGTTAAGGAGGTGCAATCATGGCTAAATGTGCAATCTGTGAAAAGGCTGCTCACTTCGGAAATAACGTGAGCCACTCCCATAGAAGATCCAACGCGATCTGGAAAGCAAACGTTAAATCCGTTAAGGTTAAAGTTAATGGAGGAGCTAAGAAGATGTATGTATGTACTTCTTGCTTACGTTCTGGCTTAGTTGAAAGAGCATAATTGGAACTGAATGCAGAGGACATGTCGTTTGACATGTCCTCTTTTTCGTTACCCATTCTTATCCGCTTGTTTTCTTTTCATCTTTTCATCATCTTCTACACATGCATTTAACAAAAAACTGCTCTTTTTGCAATTTTCGTTTGCAGTCTAGCAGCAGAACAGATAATACCCCAACGTCAGACACCCAATGATAAAGATCAGGGTCGACAATGTCTCCGGAATGAACAAAAGAAGCGTCATTCCGATCCCAAAACAAAAAAGCATAAGCCCCAGAACACGCCTCATGGCAGCCTCCTGATATGATATGGCTGTCGTCTGCGCAGCCTCTATTCCTTATTAGTATATGCCAGATTCCATAAGGTATGAACCAGGGCTTATGATGTTGTCTTTTTCGCGATATTCCGCCAGATGATTTCATGCAGTACAGCGCAGCGTCTCCCGCCTGATTTCTAATCTGCCTGCACTTCGTTTTTGCTTTTTTCTTCCTGTGCAGGGACTTCCTGTGCAGCTGCCATCTCATTGGCCGTCTCCATCGCCTTTTCTGACACCTCCGGTGTCTCCTGTTTTCCGCCAACAAATTTATTTACAAAATCCGGTACCATGTCCAAAACCTTGGTCACCGCATCCTGCTGTTTGATGTTGACCAGCTTGGTCACACCGTTCTGGATCACAAGGACAGCACTTGGGCTCATCTTGGCACTCATACCGCCTCCGCCATTGTGCTTGGCATTCTCCGCAAAAGAACCCGCTGCCATGCCGCAGGTCACATCCACCAGCGGCAAAATGATGGCATCGTCCACCTTTACGGCATCTCCCACCACCGTCTTGGTCGTCACAAACTGATCCATTCCCTTAAACAGGGCTTCTACTGTTGAAACAAATTGATTCTCAGCCATCGTATTGTCCTCCTTTTTGGAACGCGCGCTGACACCTTACGCCTCCCGCCATTTTTTTATCCATAAACGGATATTTTTATTCTGAAGCACCCGGAATATAAAAAGCAAAAGTGTCGCAAGCCGGATGCGCCCTTTCAGTTTCAGTTCTCCCTCCAGACAGGTTTCCAGGAAATCTGGAATCACCTGAACGCTTCGGCCATAGAGAGGATAAAACGGACTAATCCAGGTGAGAACCTGCCCGGTCCTATACGGATCTCCTAAGCCGAACCGAAGTTTTCCTGCCATCTTCTGCGGCGAAATATGCCGGATGATTCCAAAGATCTGTTTCTTTGCCAGCCGAAACGCCGCTTTGTTTTCTTCATCCTGAAGAAAGTGCCAGATAGTATCCCACTGTTGTTTTCCTTGTTTCAACTTTTTCGCAAGTCTTTTCAGTTTTTTGGGAATGCTGCAAATCCGTTTTTTCCAGCCAGTCCAGAAGCGGCGCAAACGTTCTGTCAGAATGGACAGACGAGACTTATGCTCTTTTGGTTTCTGTCCGGCTTGCGTTGTTTTCCCAGCATTTTCCGCAGATTGTGCCGTTTCGCTTTTCTTTGAGGCATCTGGCAGATCCGATTCCGGTTTTGCCACTTCTGCAGTCTCCATCCGTTCTTTCAGTTCCTGACCAGATTCACTTTTTTGTTCTTCCGAATTCCCATTCGCACAAGCCACGTTCTCTTCCAGAGCTTTTTCTGAATTTCCTTCTGGAATTTCAGGGGAATTTTTCTCCGGCGTTTCTCCCGCCGCTTTCCCGTCTGACTTTTCCCGTCCGGGATGAAACCAGAGGATCCGGAAATCCACATGCAGTTCTCCGTCATAGAAAGCTTTTAATGAAATGAGGTGAAAGAACCAGCTTACCGAAGCCTTGCCTTTGAAGGATTCATAACAGCTTCCCTCTGCCCGGTACCGCACCGGCACAAACAGCACGCTGAAGATGACCGCCAGAACCAGTCCCAGCACGATCAGGATCAGAATGCCGATCAGTTTTAAGATTCCCAGTACAATCGCTACCATACATCATTTCCTGTAAAGCGGGCAAAGGATGCCGCCGATACCTCTCCTGTTTTCTGATACAGATCATCTACCATCCTGCGGACCACCTCCAGCGCTTCCCAGTATGTAACGGCAATGCCCAGGATCATGCGTTCTTTTTTCTTTTCTGCCGGAGTCAGAAGCATCACGGAAGGGTAGATGTCACAGAGATTCTCTCCATTTTGCGGGGATGTAATCACATAAACCTCCGGCTGCAGCTTTTCCTCCCGGATTCCCTGGATGATCGCATAGCGGTGCCGGCGTGCCTTCTTCCCCATGTATAAATGATCGTACCACTGCATAGCATCTCCCTCTTACACGATTACCGGTAATTATCGAGAATGGAACGGCGCAGAAGATCCAGTCCCTTTACAACGGCCTGTTCCCGGATCTTATCCCGGTTGCCCTTAAACTGGTATTTCTCGACGCTGACCTTGTCCTTCATATAGGTGGCAATGTAAACCAGACCGACCGGCTTTTCCTCGGTTCCGCCATCCGGACCAGCCAGACCAGTCACGGCTACGCAGGCATCGGAATCGGTTGCAAACACGCCGCCGGTTGCCATCTCCCGGGCTGTCTGCTCGCTGACTGCGCCATATTTTTTGAGCGTGCTCTTGCTGACATCCAGGTATTTGCGTTTTGCTTTATTTGAATAAGTGATAAAGCCTTCGTTATACACCTCAGATGCGCCCGGCACATTGATGATGCGGCCTGCAAGCAGTCCACCGGTGCAGGACTCTGCAGTCGTTACGGTCAGCTCGTACTTCTTCAGTAATTTTACAACAGCCTGTTCCAGCGTTTCCTCTTCCTTGGTTGAGTAAACGCAATCGCCAAAACGGTTCTTGATCTCTTTTACAACTGGTTTTACCAGCTTCTTGGCCTCTTCCTCATTTGCAGCCTTTGCAGTAACGCGGATATGAACCTCTCCGGTCTTTGCGTAGGTTGCAATGGTCGGATTCTGCTGCTTATCGATCAGATCCAGCAGCTTATCCTCCACCTGGCTCTCGCCAACTCCGCAGATCTTCACCATCTGGGAACGGATCACCTCCGGCTGAAGCTTCTGCAGATATAGGAATACCTGATTCATAAACAGCGGGTACAGTTCATTCGGCGGTCCCGGAAGCAGGATCGCAGACTTGCCGTATTTCTCCAGGATCAGACCCGGAGCAGTTCCATTGTCATTGTCCAGGACAATGCATCCCGCCGGGATGATCGCCTGTTTCCAGTTATTCTCTGAAATGACTTTATAAATATTATTCTTGAAATATTCCTCGATCCGCTCTCTGGTGTGCGGATCCTCCACTAATGGAAATCCCATAACCTCCGCGCAGACCTCTTTAGTCAGGTCATCTTCCGTTGGTCCAAGGCCTCCGGTCAGGATGATGACATCCGAGCGCTTTAACGCAGTCCGGATCACCTCCGCCAGACGGTCATGGTTATCTCCCACCGTCACCTGATGGTACATGGTCAGGCCAAGAAGCGCACATTTTTCTGCCAGAAACTGGGTATTGGTATTTACAATGTTTCCAAGTAAAAGCTCTGTACCGACTGAAATCAGTTCCACTACCATTTAGATTGCCCCCTCTGTAAGCACTTTATGATTCTTTGCAATATAATCAACCAGCGACACGACAGTCAGCACCAGTGCAACCCAGGTGCAGATCACCGTTAAGAAATACAGGACCGGAAGATTCACGATCATCAAAATGACTGCGATCATCTGGAATGTGGTCTTAAACTTGCCCCAGTAGCTGGCAGCGATCACAATGCCCTGCTCTGCCGCGATCAGGCGGAACCCGCTGATGATAAATTCACGGCTGACGATGATGATGACCATCCACGCCGGAAGCTGTCCCAGTTCAATGAGACAGATCAGTGCAGAGCAGACCAGAAGCTTATCCGCTAACGGATCCATAAATTTTCCAAAGTTCGTAACAAGATTGTACTTGCGGGCAATTTTTCCGTCCAGCATATCTGTCAGACTCGCAACGATAAAAATCGCCGCTGCAAGATTGCGGAGCAAACGCACTTCCCCATGAAAGGCAAGAAGGCTGATCACAAAAAACGGGATCATGATCACCCGCATGACCGTCAGTTTATTCGGCAGATTCATCATATACCTCCCCGATCAGATCGTAATCGTTGGAACCAGTTACCTTCACCCGTACAAAATCGCCGGACATGAAAAGTTCACCACTGTTAACAAAGATATATCCATCTACATTCGGGGCATCCATGTAGGTTCTTCCCACATAAGCAGCTTCATCGGCTACCTTGCCCTCGATCATGACATCCAGGACACGTCCAACCATGGACTCAGACTTTTCAAAAGCGATCTCCTGCTGCAGCTCCATGATCTCGTCACGGCGCTCCTCTTTCACTTCCTCCGGGATCTGGTCCGGGAAGGTAGCTGCCGGAGTATCCTCTTCCGCAGAATAGGTAAATACACCCAGACGCTCAAACTCCATCTCATCGACAAATCGCATAACCTCTTCATGGTCTTCCTGGGTCTCACCCGGGAAACCAGCGATCATCGTGGTGCGGAGTGCGATATCCGGAACTGCCGCGCGAAGCTTTCCAATGATTTCGCGAAGCTGTGCCTGGTTGGTGCGGCGTCCCATGCGCTTTAAGATGCGGTCGCTCGCATGCTGGATCGGGACATCCAGGTAATGGCAGACCTTTTCTTCGGTGCGGATCGCCTCGATCAGCTCATCGGTGATCTCCTCCGGATAGCAGTACTGAATGCGGATCCAGTAGATGCCCGGAATCTCTGCCAGCTTGTGAAGCAGCTCCGGAAGCATTTTCTTTCCATAAAGATCAACACCGTAAAGAGTTGTCTCCTGAGCCACCAGGATCAGTTCCCGTACGCCCTGGTCAGCCAGCTGGTTTGCCTCTTTTAACAGACGTTCCATCGGCACACTGCGATAATTGCCGCGCAGGCTCGGGATGATGCAGTAAGTGCAGTGCTTGTCGCAGCCCTCTGCGATCTTTAAGAACGCATAATATCCGCCAGTCGTAATGACACGCTCGGTCTCAACCTCCGGAAGTGCGTTTAAATCGTGGAAACAGCTTATATGCTCTTCTCCGCCAAGTGCCTGCTTTAATACGTTTGAAATTTCATCGTAAGTAGAAGTACCAAGGATACCATCCACCTCCGGGATCTCATCGAGAATTTCCTGTTTGTAACGCTGCGCCATGCATCCCGTCACGATCAGTGCCTTGCACTTTCCAGTCTTTTTCAGCTCTGCCATCTCCAGAATGGTATTGACACTCTCTTCCTTCGCATCATTGATGAAGCAGCAGGTATTGACCACAATGATATCTGCCTCGTTTTCATCATCCGTGAAGGTATGGCCATCCCGGTTTAAAAGACCGAGCATCATCTCGGTATCGACCAGGTTTTTGTCACAGCCAAGGGAAACACATAATATTTTCATAAATTCATAACTCCTGTTTTTATGGAAAAAGCCATCTCCATGTGCGATGAGACGGCTTTCTCCTTTCTTTTTGTGTATTACGCGGCAAAATTCGTTTTCCGTTTTCTGCCATTGTTTCTGCTTTCCGGAGGAAAATGTCTCCAGACAAAATTCTTACTCTTCGGTATTTTCTGCAGCTTCTACTGCCTCTGCCGATGCAGCTTCTACTGCTTTTACCTCATCTTCATCCTCGTCGTTCTCACCAAGGATCTTTACCTTACCCTCGTAAAGCTCCTGCACAGCGATGGAAAGCGGCTTCTTGCCTGCGGATTTTGCGATCAGCGGCTCAGCGCCTCCGATGATCTGTCTTGCACGCTTGGAAGTTGCCAGCACGATAGAATAACGGCTCTGTACCACTGGCTGCTCGCCCGGCTCAACCTCGCTGTTTACTGCATTGATCAAATCTGTATAAGATGGATGTAACATAATAAAACTCCTTTCTGGGGGATATCTTGTTTTCTTTTAAAATTTTTACCGGATAGAAACGGTAAAACTCTATGATAAAAACAGTTTTCACTGATTAAAACTGCTTTAAATCCTCTTTCATTTCTGCGATGAACTCCTGATTCTGGGAGGTTTTGTGACGCTGCGCCTGGATCAGCTCATGCATTTCCTTTACGCAGGTTTCCAGATCGTCATTTACCAGAATGTAATCGTAACGGTCCATGTACTCAGCTTCTTCCACGGCACGTTTTAAGCGGTTTTTAATCACCTCTTCGGTCTCAGTTCCGCGGCCGCGCAATCTGTGCTCCAGTTCCGCAGCACTTGGCGGAGTCACAAACAAAAGCAGAGTGTCCGGGAATTTCTCTTTGACTGCAAGCGCACCCTGGATTTCAATCTCCAAAATAACATTTTTACCGGCTTCCAGCTGCTCCATGACATAGCTCTTCGGGGTTCCGTAGTAGTTTCCCACATAGCAGGCATGTTCGATCAGCGCGTCTTCTGCGATCATCTGCTCAAACTGCTCTTTTGTCTTGAAGAAATACTCTCTGCCGTCCACTTCGCCCTCACGCGGTCCGCGTGTGGTCGCGGAAATGGATAAAGCATACTGGTCTGCATACCCTGAAAGCAGTGCTTTCATCAAAGTTCCTTTTCCTGCTCCCGAAAAGCCGGAAACAACCGCTAAAATTCCCTTACGGCTCATACTCAATCCTCGATTCTTATCTTATTCCATGATGGATGATACCAGATTGTTTCACACTGCATGCTCTCACAATCCTTTTGGTCCTGATATCATTCAATATTCTGAATCTGCTCTCTGACTTTTTCAATCTCTGTCTTTAAGGCGATTGCCTTGTCACAGATTTCCAGATCACTCGATTTGGAAAGTGTGGTATTAGCTTCACGGTTCATCTCCTGGGCGATAAAGTCCAGTTTTCTTCCCACGCTTCCGCCTGCTTCCAGTTCCTTTCTGGTCGCATCGATGTGGCTGTGAAGACGGACCATCTCCTCATCGACACAGATCTTGTCCGCGTAGATGGTAACCTCTGTTGCAATGCGTCCCTCATCAAGCGGGGTGCTGCCAAGAAGCTCCTTCACCTTGTCTTCCAGTTTCTGGCGGTACTCTGTTAAAATAACCGGAGAACGCTCCTCGATAAAAGCAACAAGGCTGCCCATGTAATCAAGTTTTCCAAGCAGGTCAGTCTTTAACTTTTCGCCTTCCTGAACACGGGAATCTACAAATTTCTTTGCAGCCTCCTCCACAGCCTCGGAAAGTTCCTGCCAGATCTTGTTCTCATCTTCCGCAACCTGATCCATAACCAGAACCTCCGGCATGTGGGCAAGTCCGGACACGGTGATGTCGTTTTTGATGCCAAACTGCTCTTCCATCTGTTTGAAGCAGTTCATATATTCTGCAGCAAGGGAACTGTTGTACTTTAAGCACATTTTCTCTTCTGTGTAGTCTTCGTAGTTGATAAATACATCCACTTTTCCACGCTGAATGTAAGTCTTCAGCAGATTGCGGATGCCTGCCTCAAAATAGTTGAACTTTTTCGGCAGCTTGATGCTTAAGTCAAGATAACGGTGGTTGACTGCCTTGATCTCTACGGAGATTTTATATTCCGCGGTAACGATCTCGCAGCGGCCAAATCCGGTCATGCTTTTTATCATGATGTGGTCTGCTCCTTTGCCATAGATAACTTACATTATAATTCAAATGGAAAAACAAGTCAACGGCTTCGCATTTCAAATTCGGAAATTCGTTTTGACATCCTTTTGACCGCACGGAACATCAAAAAATGCCTTCAAGCCAGATATCTGTTCCATATCTGGTCAGAAGACATTTTTCTTTTTTCCTGTTATGCTGCCAGGTTCAAAAACCTTTTTCCTATGATACTGATACCGGAATCTCTCAAAACGCATCGGTATCTTTCTGTTTCCGTTTCGGATTTGCCGGGAACCATCCTTTCTTCACCCGCTCCTCCTGCTCGAAAAGCTCCTTAATACTCCAGAGAAACGTCACGCCAAGTACTGCCACAATACTTCCTGCTGCTGTATTTGCAATCCGCAGAGAAAGTACCAGAAAAAAGATTCCAAGTATCAGAAAAACCGGCCATACCCGCTTACTGAAATAATATTCCGTCTTCACGACAACTCCGTGAAACGCTCCAATGATCAGAAATGTAAAAATTCCAACGAGCAATCCTCCGATATGCATGCTGACTTCCTCTTTCTTCCTAGTAATTGATTCATCTTACTAAAACAAAAATCCTATTTAGAATACCATACATCATTCCTGTTTTCCAGATAAATTTTGTTCCAACCAGTCTTTTCCGTACAGCAGTCTGGTAACCACCATGGAAGCTGCTGTATCTCCACTGGAGTTTACCAGTGTAGTTGCCGCATCGCACAGCTGTGACAGCATGATACAGATCGGTAACCCTTCTACCGGAAATCCAAACAGGGAAATGATCATGGTTTCCGCAATGGCTCCGCCTCCCGGTACGGAAGACATGGCTACGGAACTGCATACTGCCACAAAAAATGCAAATGCAATATCTGAAATTCCATTCAGTGGACGCTTAAACACATAGCACATTACCGTAATTTTGAAAATACTGCTCATGCAGGAACCATCCATATGGCAGGTTGCCCCCATCGGGATCACAACCGAGCTGACTTCCCGCGGAACTCCGATCCGGTCGCATGGCTCCATCTGCCCCGGAATCGCTGCTGCAGAACTTCTGGTTCCCAGTGCAGTTAAAGCCGGAGTCAGAATGTTTTTAAAATACGCTTTTCCCCCCTTCGTTCCACCTGCAAAAAACGTATACAGCGTAAAGAACACCAGCATATACAAAAACAACGTCGGGTAATACATGATGATCGCATGGAAATAGGTTCCCATAAGAGAAGATCCATAGGTACCGGTTAAATCTGCAAAATACGCAGCCAAACCAATCGGAGCTGCTTTCATCAGAATGCCGATCATTTTGTAAAATACGGATGCAATCTTAGTAAGACCTTCCGCAATTGGCTTTCCCTCATCCCCCATTGCGGAAACCGTACTTCCAAGAAATACCGCAAAGATGATCAGCGGGAGCGCATGACTTCTGGAGAGAAGATCCGGAAAGTCGCTTACGGTAAACATTCCAACGATATGATCTCCAAAATTGATTTCTGACATGGCAGCATCACTGCTGTTTCCCAGAACGCAAGTGCAATCTCAAGAATGGTCTTTTTCTGTTCTTCCAGAAGCGGAATTGCTTTTTGAAGCCGCATTTGTTTCACATAATCAGACAGCCGGAAGCCGAACCATTGCCGAAACTGTCCGCTGAGATATGTTTTGTTATATCCCACATGTGTAGCCAGCTGGGTCAACGAAATGTTTTCCGTCAGATATTCCCGGATATAGGCATCGATCTGGGGCATATACTGATTCCTGTTTCCGCCTCCCACATCTGCTGCTTTTTCTGTTTCCAGCCGTCCGTGTCGCTCCAAAAGATCAACAAATAAAAGGCACGCCAGGGATTCTGCCATTTTATACCGGACAGGAGTTTGTTTTTTGAAACATTCATAGATGTCCACGATCCACTCCCGGTACCTCATAAGGCAGTCTGATGTTTCTGCCGGTATATAAATAGCCTGCGTTTCTGATGTACCGTAAACGCCCCACTCCGTAAGCACTCTGGGATGAAGTTTCAGACTGAGCGTCCGGTTTTCCGCTTCCCTGGAAATGATAGAATGTCCGCAATTGGAAGGAAAAAAGAGCATGTCACCAGCCTTTAAATGGTATGATTTCTGACTGGCAAAATATTCCAGTTCACCGGAAAGAACCGCCATAAGTTCCAATTCTTCATGCCACAGATAACGATAAGAACTGCCTTTTATTACGCTGAGCTGTATACGTGTCTGCCCATTCGTTTCATATTTGAAATCGTATTTTTCCATTATCCTTCCTCCATACTCACAAATATATCATAAATCCAGATTTTTGTATTTTTCGGATCTTTTCTTTCATTTTTTCGATTATATCATGCTGCCTGAAATACCTCAATTTGTAATTTTTCACCCCACTTCCACGTTCTTGTAAAGCTGGTGTTCCCGCATGCGTGCCCAGAAATTTGGGGTTCTGAATTGAAAATCTCTGTCTTTGAACGCTAACTTGTAAATTTCGTTTTCTTCCTGTATAATTGGAAGAATCGTAACTGCCCCTGTTTTCGGCACGGGGCAAGTTCCATTTTATATGGAAAGGAGTTTTATATTTAATATGGCATTTGATGGAATCGTAATTGCGAACCTGGTTCATGATATCCGCAACAAACTGGAGGGCGGCAAGATCAACAAGATCGCCCAGCCGGAAAAAGATGAGCTTTTGTTCACGGTAAAAAATAATAAGGAAACCCTGCGTCTCTCTATTTCCGCCAGTGCAAGTCTGCCGCTGGTCTATTTTACAGAGACGAACAAGCCAAGTCCCCTGACCGCACCGAACTTCTGCATGCTGCTGCGCAAGCACATCGGAACCGGCCGCATCGTTGAGGTCTCCCAGCCGGGACTGGAGCGTATCATCGAACTAAAGATTGAGCACTTAGATGAGCTTGGCGACCTTCAGCGAAAACGCCTCATCGTGGAACTGATGGGCAAGCACAGCAATATCATCTTCTGCAAGGAAGACGGCACGATCTTAGACAGCATCAAACACGTTTCTGCGCAGGTCAGCTCTGTGCGCGAGGTACTGCCGGGCCGGATGTATTTCATCCCGCACACTACAGATAAAGAAGACCCGCTTACCATCTCTGAGGAAAGCTTTGTCCGTGTGATCGGTTCTACCCCTGCTCCGGTGCAGAAAGCCTTGTACCAGAAGCTCACCGGCATCAGCCCGATCATCGGCACGGAAATCTGCCACATGGCTTCTGTGGACGGCGACCGCTCTGCTAACGAGCTGACTCCGGCAGAACTGACCCATTTGTACCACATGTTCACACTGCTGATGGACGATGTCAAAACCGGAACCTTCACGCCAAACATCATCTACCGCGGCGAGGAGCCGGTGGAATTTGCCTCTGTCCCGCTGACCTGCTACGAATCCGGTGATTACCAGGAAAAGAAGTTTGACTCGATCAGCCATCTGTTAGACTGCTACTATTCCGAGAAAAACGCCGTTACCCGCATCCGCCAGAAATCGGTCGATCTCCGTAAGATCGTCCAGACTGCATTGGAGCGAAACTACAAGAAATATGACCTGCAGGAAAAGCAGTTAAAGGATACGGAAAAGCGTGACAAATATAAGGTATACGGTGAACTGTTAAACACCTACGGATACGAATTAAAAGGCGGGGAAAAAGAACTGAAATGCCTGAATTACTACACCAATGAGGAAGTCAAAATTCCGTTGGACCCGCAGCTTTCCGCCCAGGAGAACTCCCAGAAATTCTTCGCCAAGTACAATAAATTAAAGCGTACTTACGAAGCGTTAAGCGACCTGACTTTGGAAACAAAACAGGAAATCGATCATCTGGAATCCATCAGCACGGCTCTGGATATCGCATTGAAAGAAGACGATCTGGTGCAGATCAAGGAAGAGCTGATGGAATTTGGCTTTGTGAAAAAACGCCCGTACGGAGCGAAAAAGCCGAAGATCACCAGCCGCCCGTACCACTACCGCTCCACCGACGGCTTCGATATTTATGTTGGAAAAAACAACTACCAGAATGAGGAAGTTACCTTCAAGATTGCAAACGGCAACGACTGGTGGTTTCACGCCAAAGGCATTCCGGGATCCCATGTTGTGGTCCGCACCGAGGGAAAAGAGCTGCCGGACCGCACCTTTGAAGAAGCTGCTGCACTGGCTGCCTGGTACTCCAAAGGCCGGGACAACGATAAGGTCGAGATCGACTATATCCAGCGAAAACACGTGAAAAAAGCCGCCGGAGGCGCTCCTGGATTTGTCATTTACCATACCAATTACTCCCTAATGGCAGAGCCGAAGCTGGTGCTGCCAGAAGTGACCGGATAAAAACAGTTGCCAAAACCAATTTACGAGGTGATCCGCACCACATGAAAACAGGAAATTCTTTATCCCCAAGACGGCAAAAGCTGCTGACCGACACCATCCGGGAGCTTGCGCACGAGGGAAGATTTTACGAAGAAAAAGCAGCCATGCAGCATGGCTGCATGACCATCTACCAGCATAGCATTCACGTTGCGTATGTCAGCCTCTTCCTCATGGAAAAATGGCACATTCCGCTGGATGAAATTTCCCTCGTAAAGGGCGCTCTGCTGCATGATTATTTTTTGTACGACTGGCACGAAAACGATGCATCGCACCGTCTCCACGGCTTTCATCATCCGAACACAGCGCTGCGAAATGCGCTTCGTGACTACAAGCTCAATAAGCGGGAGGAAAACATGATTGCACGCCACATGTTTCCGCTTACTCCCATTCCACCAGGATGCAGGGAAGCCTGGCTGGTCTGCCTGGCAGACAAATGGTGCGCTATGAAAGAAACCCTGCGCCCGGCTTTCCACAAACTGCTTCGCTGATAGCAAAGTCAAATCCCCATCTTTTTCATTTCTCAAAAGATGGGGTTTTCGTACGTCAATATTCCAGATAGGCACCTTTCATCGGGCTTGCCGCATGCTTGATGACTGCGCATTCCGGTGCAAGCTTTCTCATTTCCTGACTGATCAGTTTCATAGCGCTCCTCCTGTTTTCATCTTTTCCACAAGCTTCCCATATACATGTTCTACAAACCATGGCTCTGTGGATTTTTTCAGAGCTTCTCCTGGTGCAAACCATGCCACACCACTGTTCTCATCCGCCTTTACCGAAACAGCTTCTTCAGAATCTGCTTCCAGCAGATAGGTTACATTCAGGTGCAGATGGCTGGATACATAACGTCCCTTTTTTACGTGTCCGTCTACCGTAAGGGACTCCAGGGAAAAGATTTCATCGGACACAGGGCGGACATTCGTGATTCCGGCTTCTTCCTTTACTTCCCGGACTGCAACGGCAAGCAGATCTGTCTCGCCATCTGCATGCCCGCCCAACCAGGACCAGGAGTTGTAAATATTGTGGTAGACCATCAGGACCTTATTCCGTTCTTTGTTCACCACCCAGGCCGAAGCCGTCATGTGCGCCACCGTATTTTCCCTTGAGAATGCATTTTCCTGTGTTTCAATCCAATTCAATATGAGCGCCTTATCCATCTCTTCCTGCTCATTGAAGGGTTGATATTTCTTTATTTTGCTAATCAATTCCTTTCGATCCATTCTTCAAACCTCTCCTCTACCATTCCAGTTTCAACTGCCGGTCGATCCAGCTTCTTTGTTCTGCCTCATGAATCATATCTCCCGGCATCGCATGTCCGATCAGAAACGGGGAGTTCGGATCATGTTTTTTCCTGTTTTCCCGTACCAGTGCCAGATTGGAATTGGCATAACAGTAACGGCACAGATGTGCACAGGTATCATAAGCTCCAATATCCGCGGTGATCATGCATCCGCAGTTCCGGTTTTTCAGGCTCTGATATTTCTTCGGCACATCCAGACTGGCATGCAACGCCGTCTCAAAGGTCTGGATCGTCATACAGCCCGAACAGTCAGCCCCATACGTTGTCAGTTCCGTTCCCTCAGCACAGGGTCTGACCGTCATTCCGTACTGCGCCGCAATCCGGATCAGTTCTTTTCCGATCGCGATCCGGTCTTTTTGGGGGACATTCCTGGCTTCCGGGAAATTCCGCTCTACTTTCCGGTAAAGATCAAGGAAGCTGATCACACAGGTTTTTGTGTAACCAGCCAGTGTCCTTGCCATCTTTTCGAATTCAGAGATATGCCATGCCACCGTGTGTTCCTCATCGAGAAAAACAGGATCGTACCGCCAGCCGATGCTGTCCACGCCCACGCATTCTGACAGTCGTTTGAAATCTTCCATCACGGCCTCTTTGCACGGTACATGCGGTTCAATGTCAGTTCCATAAGCCGTGATCGTTACAAACCAGTATTGCCCATATGGTTTTAATGCATCCATGTGCGGCAGCATCGGCGCCGGATTCTTTGTGCAGAACGCGATCAGATCGACCACATCCGGCGACAGGCTGTATCTTGTCACCTGGTTCTCGTTGTATGGGTTTCGTACCAGAACATATCCAGCGTTTAGCCGGTTGAGAAACCATTCGCTGTAAAATGCCGGAATGTCTGTTCTCATTCCAGTTTGTATAATCATAAGATGCCTCACAATTTCTCATATTTTTCAAACAAAATCTGGATATCCCGGATGCCGGACCACACGGAAAACAGCAGGATCCCGAATCCGCCTGTATATAACCGGCTCTGCAAACGGCGCATTTTCTGACCTGTATCCACGGCTTGTCACCTTCTTTTCTTAAGTATCCTGACTCAGGGTTTCTATCGTTCCAAAAATCATTTCTTTGTAATTGCCCTGCTTCACATCCGTAAGTTCATAATTCTTTTTTATCACACGGGAAAGTCCCCAGAAAGACTGCAGTTCTTCCTCATGAATCGCATTGTAAAACAGCGTATGGTTCGCTGGGGAACAGCCCTTCGACCAGGACGGGATACCGTCAAAATCCATTCTCGCCACGATCAGCTGCGGAGTTTCGCAGGTATCCGGGTCTACATTGATCTCCACTGCATAAACCGGCCCGTTGATCCAGCCATTTTCCATGACTGGCCCGTCTTCCTTTCTCTGGAATAACAGAATAAAGCTCCAATAGATCCAGCCCTCCCAGGTAAGATCAGAGCTGTAGCGCATGAAGCGCTCCATCGGCATGTAGTACCGTTCTTCATCCAGCTCTGCCCTGCATTTTTTCATAAGCTTTTCAATACTTTTTAACGTCTGGAATACCACCAAAAACGCATTATGTATATTTTCACCCGAAGTCATAATACAACGTCTCCTCCACTTCCGTCTTGGACCATGTAAAGCCGTCAAAGGCCACAAATCCTTTTTCCGTAAGCAGCTGTTTCAAATCCCCGATCATCGTCTTTCCGTATGGGGTCACGACAGGTAGCTGGTCCAGACCAAGGAGAATATCCTGCCAGGAAAGATACGCAAGATGCACGTTCTGAAACACCGGCTTGGTGCAGTTTTCCGCATAAATCTGCTTCGCTTCTTCTGCATCTGCCACCAGAAGCAGGATCTTTTCCTTCTTCCTGCACCACTCATTCTGGAGCACCAACGCTTCTTTTTCCAACTGATCCTCTCCGGATAAACCGCTGCGGTATTTCACTTCAATCCCGATTCCAACATCGGAAAACGGGATAAATCCGTCAATCTCCACCAGCCCGTTTTCCGAACGTTTCCAGAATTCCAACGTAAATGCATCGTCTGTAAGCGTGTTCAAAATACGCATCACCTCAGGATCCCTGCTGACAGTATAATGCCGGAAAATCCACCCAAGGCCACGCTGAAAGGGCATATAACGCATGGTTCCGAAAAAATTCCCAGTCAGCTCATCTTCCAGAACGGAAACCGTCTTATGATATAGTTCTGCGATCACATTATTTAACTCCTTTTTTCATCCTTTGTTTTCCGGTCCCAGCAGGTTTTCCGGTCAGCTTCTGTAATCTTGCGAACAACTTTACATGGATTTCCAACCGCTACAGAATCACTTGGAATATCTTTGACCACAACGCTTCCGCCGCCGATCACAACGTTATCCCCAATGGTGACACCCGGCATGACCTGAACGCCCGATCCGATCCAGACATTGTTACCAACCGTGATCGGATACGCGTATTCCAGTCCCTGGTTACGGCGCTCCAGATCGATCGGATGCCCCGCCGTATAGAAGCCACAGTTCGGTGCGACAAATACATTATCCCCGAATGTAACTTTCGCGCAGTCCAGGATGACCATATTGTGGTTGGAATAAAAATTTTCGCCCAGCACAATGTTATAGCCATAATCACACCAGAACGGTGCTGTGATGCAGAAATTTTCGCCCATTTTTCCCAGAAGCTGAAGCAAAATCTCCCGCTGTTCTTCTTCCTGTGCCGGATGAAGCTGATTATACTGATGACACAGTTCCTTGGCATGGATACGTTCTGCCTTCAATGCTCCATCATAATTGGCATCATAAAGCATCTGATTTAACATTTTTTCTTTTTCGGTCATGTTTGTCTTCTCCTACCTGCATTCCAGTCATCTCGCTCTGCTTTTCCGCCGCTTCCTGCAGCCCGTCAAGTTCCTCCTGCAAATACTGGAAAAACAGTCCTGCATGATACCCATCTGCTACCGCATGTGCGATCAGAAGATTCACCGGCATCGTGATCTTGTCACCATTTTTTTCGTATTTTCCCATCGTAATGATCGGAAAAAATGCCGGGTCTGAACCGTTCGTTGTCCTGCTGCCGAGTGCAGTAAATGAGGTCCACGGCACACCGGAAATGCAGTAAAAGTTGGCTGGCTGTCCTGCCTTTGCCTTGATTCCTTTTTTGTCTTTATAAGTCTGCATATCCGTTATGATATCCCGGTAAAAGGTATCAAAATCACTGGAATAATCCGTCCAGCAATCGGAGAACGTTTTATCGTCCTCATGAAAAATCGTGTAGTTTGGAACCACCTGCTCCCAGACACAAAGGTGCCCATCTGCGTCCCGGAACATGCGGAAATTTTCAATCCGGTTCACTACTTTTGTGACCAGATAGATCAAAGATGCATAAAATTTATAGCCGCATGAATGGCAAAAATCAAGCAGATTCTTCACATCGATAAGCGCTGTCATGTTGCACTCAACCTTCAGTTTTTCCGTATAATACTGGTAATGTTCCCGGCGCGCCCAGGTTTCCATATCGATTTTTTGATACGAAGTCATGACTTGTATTCCCCCTATCTTAATTCATCTACAGGCGGTTTTTCGCGCCCCACACACAAAGCTGGTCCAACACCTTCATTAGCGACTTGCCCCGCTCCGAAAGAGAATATTCCACTTTCGGCGGGATCTGCGGATATTCCTTGCGCACGATCAGCTGGTCTGCTTCCAGCTCTTTTAAATTGCTGCTCAATGTCTTGTCTGTGATGTTTCCCAGATACCGCTTCATTTCATTAAAACGGACTGGTTCATATTCCATGAGACAGTACAGGATTACCATTTTGTGTTTGCCGCTGATCAGTGACATCGTGTAGCTAAAGCCGGTATCCGCAAAATTCGCATACTCAATATAACGTTCCATGCATCCCATCTTCACACTTCCTTTCAGGATAGTACCTGTCTTTCTTAACAGTACTTGTGTTTTTTACGTCGTCTGCTATCATTATAGGAGGATGACCATACGAAGTCAATCCATAAGAAGACTGGAGGGATTTTTCATGAAAAAAGATTTAGGAATCAAACCATATCTGTTTCCAATGCCGGTTCTGATGATCGCAACCTACGGCGAAAACGGCAGTGTTGATGTCATGAACATGGCATGGGGCGGCATCTGCGCAACGAACATGGTTTCTTTAAACATCGATGAAGATCATAAAACTTCTGAAAATATCAAAAAGCACGGTGCTTTTACCTTAAGCATCGCGGATATCCCGCACATCGAAGCGGCTGATTTCTTCGGCATTGCCAGCGGCAACAAAATGGAAGATAAATTTGAGCGCAGCGGTCTGACTTCTGTCAAGAGCGAAAAGGTCGACGCCCCTGTCGTTCAGGAATTCCCGCTCACCCTGGAATGCCGTGTTGTAGAAGACAAAATGGAAGTCTACGGGCACCATGTGATCGGCGAGATCGTCGGCGTTCTGGCCGATGAATCGGTCCTGGATGAAAAAGGAAATGTGGACCCGACCAAGTTAAATGCTTTCGTATTCGACCAGTTCCAGAGCGGCTACTATGCCATCGGGGAAAAGGTTGGCCAGGCATGGCAGATCGGTGCTCCGCTGATGAAGAAATAATCGAGAAATAGATTGAAAAAAGCCCGCTCAAAATTTGGCGGGCTTTTGCAATCCATTTTAATCCTTATACATTCTTTCAATCACACAAGTATGTGTCTTCGTATCTTTCTCATAATTAATCCCCACCAAAAGAAGATTTCCCTGATATTCTTTCAGTGCATCTACATAGTGTTTGTCTTTAATCTGGCTGATTGCACCTCTCGCGCTTTTATCCCATTTCAGTTCCATAACGATTGCCGGTTTATCCAGATTCCAAAGAGCCTTTAATAATTTTCTGGAAGACTCAACTGACGCTGTTACTTCAGCCCAGTCCATGGTACTGATTGCATTGATATATTCCTGGGAAACTTCTTTGTTAGGAATTGTAACCATTTTATCCGGCCAGTGATAGCTCAGATATCCCAAATGGATCAGCAATGTTAAAACATCATCTTTCCCTTGAAAATTCGTCATATCATTTGAAAATGTTCCCGTATTGATCTGGACTCGTTCTCCTGCAAGCATACGGATTACCGAATCCTTGAGTCCGTCAAAATTCATCTTAATATATACTTTTAATGCCTCATATGTTTCTGTTTGATTCCAGTAGTTATCGAACACGCCACTGAGCATCGCGTCTACTACCGATTTCGGACTATACATCGCGTACGAAATTTTTTCTTCGCCGTTCACTGCTACCAGTTCATATCCATCATACCAGGCTTGCGTTTCCTCAAAATCTCGATGAAATCTTTCACACAGTGACGTTACTTCTTTCTCTGTAAAGCCGAAATATTCAGCCATCTCCCTTGGATTCGGCATTGAATATTCCGTAAACATATTCAATGCCGAATGAGAACCATATTTTTTTATTGGGAGAATCCCTGTCATATAAGCCAGCGCCACATAGTCTTTATCTTTCAGCCATGCACGTAAAAAATCCAGATACTTTTTCTGTGCATCTTTATTCTGTTTATACTCACGGAACAGACAATCCCATTCATCGATCAAAATCACAAACGGACATTTCGTATAACGGAATACATCCTTCATAACCTGAATCAGGTTCTTTTCATCCCGAAATTGTATTTTGTGAAAGGTTTCTTTAAAATCCGAAACCAGATAATTTTTAAGCATCTCAAGCATCTCTTCCATGGTTTCTGACATGCTTAAAAATTCCTGCATATTAATCTTGATCACGTCATATTGATTCAGATGTTCTTTATATGATTTTTCTTTACTGATTGCAAGACTCTGAAACAATTCTTCTGTATCTTCATTTCGGTCATAGTACGCGGCAAGCATATTGGCTGCCATAGACTTGCCAAATCTTCTTGGACGGCTTACACAGATGTATTTCTGCTCTGTACAAAGAGCTTCATTCGTCCTTGCGATCAATTCGCTTTTGTCCACATATATTTTTGAACGAAGACTGCCGCGAAATGAAAAACTGCCCGGATTCAGATAACTTTCCATGCAAATTTCTCCCATCAAAAACGCTTTTATCTGAGTTCATTATACTTGATTCCATTCAGAATCACAAGACAGGAAGCCTTTGTCTCAGACTTTTATTCCAGGCATTATTTTTCCCCAGACCTCTTTCTCAGATCAGATATCGCAGTCATCTTTCTGCTCAGATCTACATTCACCAAAATCTTGATCAGCCAGACAAATACGACCAAGACCAGAAGTGGGATCACACAGGATGTGATCAACATGACTGCCACAGCCTCCACAAAACGGCTCAGGGAATGCTCTGCTTTCTGCAACAGCTCTTCTGTTGATAATGTTACATTTTCCACTGCACTCGTAACAGATTCTTTTGCACTGTTCAAGGCTCCCTTTGCCATTTCCCACAGATTACCGCTTCCTTCTTTTTGCTGCTTCTGTTCTGTTTTAGCATTTTGTTCAGGCTGGACTGCCGTTGTATCGGATTCTGACTGACTTTCCAGGATTTTCTGTGTTTTCCTGGCCTCGTCCAGCGTCAGATCGATCTGTGTATGATACGTATCATCAATCAGGTCTGCCAGCTTTACGCTGGATGGAACTACCAGGAAAATACAAATTCCAAATACCAAAAGTTTTCTGGCAAGACATCGGATACTGTCGTTTTCAAAGAATTTATTTCCGGCAAACAGCAAACAGGCCAATGGAATAAAAATGCGAAACGCAGCATATCCGGTAATTGTCACCAAATATTTTTCCAAAAATATCGCGCAAAGTACAATCATCAGATAACCGCTTAAATCTGCTATTTTTTCCGCAATGGGTGTTGCCACATCACCAGGCAGCAGCGTGATCAGCGCAGAAGTTGCTGTTGCAGCTACCGTGAGTTCAAGAACCGTATCCTTTTTTTCGTCCAGCGAGGAAATTACTTCTTTATGATGTTCCGGGGCAGAGGCATACTTTGCTGCTACAGTAAACGATAAAACCGCAATCAGCAGCCAGACTGCAACTATGATCCACTTCTTTTTCTCATAAGTAAACGGCATCTTTTTTCTCCTTATGTATCAGTTTGTTGTTTCCTTTCCAACTATAAATTCCATACTTCCACCTGACTGGCTTCTGCTTTGCGAAACACAATATCACCCTGCAGCTGTTCCAGATCATAAGAACCGACAGACAATCCGCTTTCCACGGAAATCAGGTTATTTACATCCACGACAGAATTCACATGGTACAGCTCGTCACCACGCCGCACTCTGCGCAGCAATGCCTCAGAAGAAACACGGTAACGCCCCGGATTGCGGCCAAATGCTTTGTAAGCGGCGCGACTTCCTCGCACGCCTGTAACCTCGCTCCACTCTTTTCCTTCGATATCATTTTTTACCGCTGGAAGGATTTCATGATCCAGATAATCCCAAAATACGTCCGAAGATGCTTTTACTTCTGCGGTAAAATGAAGACAGCCAAGACGGATCTCCGGGTAAACCGAAAGTAAGGCAGGATCTATGTTTATCGTTCTATTCATACGTGTCACCTCTTACGAAATTTTTTGATCTATCTTTCATCCAGATAGCTCTTCAAGAAATACTCGGCCAGACTATTTGGCCGGATATTGGTTCTTGCTTCTTCCGGTGGAAACCACTTGCACCGGTCCACCTCCTGATTGATGTGCAGTTCTTCAGCATTGTCCACATAGGCAGTAAAATTGCACATCAGCGTGTTGGATGGCTCAAAGAAGCTGGTCCGGTTAAATTTCATATGGGAAACGTGAAGTCCCGTCTCCTCTCTCACCTCACGCACAACTGCATCTTCCTCGGCTTCGCCGCGGTTCACATAACCAGCCACCAAAATGTAAGTTAGCTTTCCATACTGCTGGATCAGCAGGATTTTTCCGGTCTTTTCATCGGTAACGATCATGCTGACCGCCACGTTATACATCGGGAAACGGTACTGCTGGCACTTTGGACAATAGGGAACCATTCCCTCTCCTTCCAGTTCTTTTTCCATCAGCTCCGTTCCACATTCGTAACAATGTTTTTGAATCATGTCACACCTCTTTTTCTCACATCCATGCGTTCTCATGTGCTTTATCGTTATTCCACACCCAAATATTTAGAATCCCCATGGCAGATACGCTGCCACAACAGCGAGTATTACTGACGGCAGCATATTGGCCACACTCAGCTTCTTCCCCCAGATCAGGTTCACGCCGATACAAAAAATCCGTGCAGAACCAACCAGAAAACGCACACCCTTTTCCCATGGATGATGTCAAGACCGCAATGATGATAACCCCGCTCAATTCCGATCAGTTCCCCGATCACGGTCCCGATTGCCAGGCAAAGCACAAGCAGCATGGATTTGCCGCTGCTGATGATGGTTCCTAATCCTGTCATTGCTCCTCTTTCCTCACTCTTCCGCTTCTTTGCAAACATCCACCCAGTCGTTTGCACCAGCTACCTGTTCCAATTCCGGAATCGTCAGTTTTACCGCACTGTGGTCATTGCCTGCTGCCGGATAGACTACGTCAAACTGACGAAGGCTCTCATCCAGATACACTTCCACACCTTCCCTGATCCCAAACGGGCATACTCCGCCCGGCGCATGTCCCACATGCTGCTCTACTTCATCAAACGGGATCATCCTGGCCTTCACATGAAAGGTGTCCTTATATTTCCGGTTATCCACCTTTGCCGTTCCCTCTGTCAGGATCAGCACTGTTTTTTCTCCCTGCAAAAATGACATGGTCTTTGCGATCATGGCTGGCTGCACACCAAGTGCTTCTGCCGCCTCATGAACCGTTGCAGTGGAATCTTTTAATTCAATCACATGATCTAGAAAGCCTTTTGCCTCCAGATATGCTTTTGCTTTTTCCAGTGACATGACTGCTTCCTCCTGTGTTTCCATCATATATCTGACAATCCTGTTGCATTCACTCCAAACTGATTATGTTCCTATATCCTGTCCCCGCACCTACAGCACCATCAGCAGCGTTCCCGCTCCGATCAGGACACACCCGATCATGGATTTCATTGTAAAGGATTCGTGCAAAAAGACAAACGCAAGAACCAGAGTAATGATCACGCTCAGTTTATCAACCGGCACCACTTTGGATGCCTCCCCGATCTGCAGTGCCCGGTAATAACAAAGCCAGGACGCCCCGGTTGCAAGTCCGGAAAGAATCAAAAACAGCCAGCTCTTTTTGCTGATCTCGGAAATACCGCTCTGGGTATGTGTCAGAAAAACCATTCCCCATGCCATCACAACAACCACCATAGTCCGGATCGCTGTTGCAAGGTTGGAATTCACGCCATCAATGCCGACCTTCGCAAGAATGGATGTAAGTGCCGCAAATACTGCCGATAATAATGCGAATAAAAACCACATAACGCATTTCTCCTCATATGTTCAACTCCGAAAATAATATAATGAAAGCCGCCGCATATCCAACGTGCGGCGGCTTTCTGCCAATATATCTTATTTGTGCTTCGGTACCATAACTTCCATACCGCCCATATACGGCTGCAGCACCTTCGGGATCTTGACAGTGCCGTCTGCCTGCAGGTTGTTCTCCAGAAATGCGATCAGCATACGCGGCGGAGCAACTACGGTGTTGTTTAAGGTATGAGCGAAGTACTTTCCGTCCGGTCCGTCTACGCGGATCTTTAAGCGGCGTGCCTGTGCGTCTCCTAAGTTGGAGCAGGAACCTACCTCGAAGTACTTCTTCTGACGCGGAGACCATGCCTCTACGTCACAGGATTTTACCTTTAAGTCTGCCAGATCACCAGAGCAGCACTCCAGGGTACGAACCGGGATGTCCATGGAACGGAACAGATCTACGGTGTTCTGCCATAATTTGTCGTACCACATCTTGGACTCATCCGGCTTGCAGACAACGATCATCTCCTGCTTCTCGAACTGGTGGATACGGTATACACCGCGCTCCTCAATGCCGTGGGCACCTTTCTCCTTACGGAAGCATGGGGAATAGCTGGTTAAGGTCTTCGGAAGCTGGTCTTCCGGGGTAATGGTGTCGATGAACTTACCGATCATGGAGTGCTCACTGGTACCGATCAGGTACAGGTCCTCACCCTCGATCTTGTACATCATAGCATCCATCTCTGCGAAGGACATAACGCCGGTTACCACGTTGCTGCGGATCATGAACGGCGGGATGCAGTAAGTGAAGCCACGGTCGATCATGAAGTCACGAGCGTAGGAAATGACTGCGGAATGAAGTCTTGCGATATCGCCCATCAGGTAGTAGAAGCCGTTTCCTGCTACTTTACCTGCTGCGTCTAAGTCGATGCCGTCAAAGGTCTTCATGATGTCGGTATGATACGGAATCTCAAAATCCGGTACGAACGGATCACCGAATTTTTCGATCTCTACGTTCTGGCTGTCATCTTTACCGATCGGTACGCTCGGATCGATGATGTTCGGAATGGTCATCATGATCTTTAATACCTTTGCCTCCAGCTCAGTCTCCTGAGCCTCCAGCTCTGCCAGGCGTGCTGCGTTTGCTGCTACCTGAGCCTTAACCTCTTCTGCCTCTTCCTTCTTGCCCTGGCCCATTAACTGGCCGATCTGCTTGGAGAGCTTGTTGCGGGATGCACGAAGGCTGTCTGCCTCTGCCTTTGCTGCACGGTTCTTCGCATCCAGCTCGATCACCTCGTCCACCAGCGGAAGCTTCTCAAACTGGAACTTGTTTTCGATATTTTTCTTTACGATGTCCGGATTCTCACGGACAAACTTTAAATCTAACATCTCTTCCTCCTGTATACGTTTCTGTTTTCCCAACCGTAAAATACATACTCTGTACTTCCAATATGCCCGGAAAGCAAAAATGTAGTATAATCAAAATCGATTATACTACACTTTTTTCTGAATGGAAAGACTCTATTTTATTTTAGCACTTAGTCTAACTCGTAAACATCGCCGTATTTTGCTTCGAAGGATTCTTTATCAGCCGGTACTTCGATCTCGCTGCTGATGATCTTCTCTTTCACTTCGTTTACTGCCTCGATGACATCGTCTGCGATCAGATTCTGGCTCGGTGCGATATCTACACCGCCTGCTGCCAGGTCATAGGTGTGAACACTGCTCTCCAGGGTTCCGTTTACTAAAGACTCGATGGTATCAAATACAGCGTTGTCTACACGCTTCATAGCAGAGGTCAGGACGGTATCCGGGGAGATGCTGGACTGGTCGCTGTCTACGCCGATCGCATAAACACCAGCCTCGTGACAAGCCTCGATCACGCCAAGACCGGTTGCTGCTGCGTGGAAGATGACATCTGCACCGTTGGTGATTGCAGTATTTGCCATGGTCTTACCAGTTGCTGCATCTGCAAAGGAGTTTGCGTTGAACTGCTGGATGGTTACATCCGGGTTCGCATCCAGGGCACCTGCACAGTAACCGTAACCAAACTGGTTCATGGTCTCGTTTGCCATACCTGCTACATAACCGATGTTGTTGGTCTTGGTGGTCTTACCTGCTACAAAACCAGCCAGGTAGGAAGCCTGCTCTGCGCGGAACATCAGGCAGGTAACGTTCGGAAGGTCGATGGTTGCGTCATCTACGATCGCAAACTTGATATCCGGGTTCTGCTCTGCTGCGGTTCTGGTTGCATCTGCAAGCATGTAACCGATGCTGATGATCAGGTCATACTCCTCATCTGCGAAGGTCTCCAGGTTCGGTGCGTAGTCTGCATCGGTGCTGGACTCTAAGTAGTTTACGGTTACGCCAAGCTCTTTTGCTGCACGCTCCATACCTTCCCATGCGGTCTGGTTGAAAGAACCATCGTTTACGCCGCCGACATCGGTAACCAGACCGATCTTTAAATCGGATGCGTCTACTGCTGCGGAACCGTTTTCTGCGGTGTTGCTGTCTGCTGCTTTGGTGTCTGCTGCACCGGTGCTGCTGTTAGAACCGCCGCATGCCACAAGAGACATGCACATTGCTGCTGCCATCATAAGAGCTGTAATTCTTCTTTTCATAATGTCCTCCAATATAATAATTTTCACGGTCTCAGAATAACCTTATAGTTTATAACACAAATCAATGCGCTTGGAAAGGACACATGTCACTTTTTCATTGTTTTTTTATATATACGAGAGCCTGACGCGTTTCATTTTTCACGGACATATTGACAAATAAAATCTGCTTTCGCAGTTCTGGAGACTTCACAGGAGCGGATGGTGCTGTCGATAACCAGAAACTTCATATTCTTATCGTCCTTTCTTTTTGGATCCAACTATATCATCCTTTTGCATAGAAAATCACCCTTTGTTCCTAATTCCAATTTCAAGGAATTATGCATCTTCGTCAATTCGTTCAATCTTAAATACATTGAGTGTATCCACATCCGGACAGGCAAACAAAGCAGTTCCCTCTTTCTGCCCTGGAATGTTTCCGCCGTACCGCAGGATATCAACATACGGAAACGCTACATGCATCGCCATAGGGCACAGATTGCCTCTTTCCGTGTCAAAATCATAGGAATCACCAATCTTATGCCCTCTGTGGCAGCCAACGGTACCTTTTTGATCAATCAGGGTAATTCGGATCTTTGGTCTTTTCATCAATCAATCTCCTCCAGACATGTCTCAATCGGTATTCCTTTGTATTTATCTGCGTTCCCGGCATTCTTCACGATCATATTTTTTACCGTCGTCATGGCACGCTCTGTGGCATCGCGCAGGCTGCATCCAGCTAATATCTTACCCATGAAAACGGCCGAGAAAATATCTCCTGTGCCAGGAAATCTTACCGGAATCTCCTCAAAATCAATCTGAAAATATTCCTTCGTCTTATCATCATAACCGAACACACATTTTTGTTCTGAACCTTTGATCTTTGCACTTGTGATCACAATGGATTTTGCACCCAGGCGTTTCAGTTCATCGATGATATCCTTTAATTCTGCCTCTGTGCCACCCTCTTCATGGTACTCAGAACCGGCGAGATATGCAGCTTCCGTATAATTAGGAACCGTGTAATCGGAAACCGAGATTAATTTCCGCATAAGCGCAACCGTTTCCTGCGTAATGCCATTGTAAAGCTTTCCCTCATCACCCATGATCGGGTCGGTAAATATGGTAATGCCCGCTGCAGATTCTTCCCTGCAGAATTTCGTGATCAGCTCCGTTTGTTCTTTGGAAACAATAAAGCCAGTTGATATGGCATCGAACTCAAAATTCAGCTGTTTCCATACGTCAAGCGTATTTTTCATGTATTCTGTGGTATCGAGAATATCAAATTTACCATAGTCCAGCGTGTTCGAAACGATAGCCGTAGGAAGGCTGAATATCTCATATTTCATATGAGAAAGCACCGGAATCATTGCAGATAATGCGACTTTTCCGTAGCCTGCCAGGTCATTGATCAGCAAGAGTTTGTTATTCATCATTTGTACCTCATTTTCGTGTTTTTTGACAGATCTTTAAGAGTTTCAAAAGGCCCCGTCAGATATTTTTCTAATGTAACAATTAAGTAGAAAAACAGAATAATATCGTTAACGCAACGAACAAGGACCGAAAGTTCCTGCTCCGCCATACGGCGGAGCGGGAGCTTTCGACCCTTTCATGTTTCCTGTATCAAATTATTATTTTATTTCAGCTTATCCAGAATCGAATCCCCAATGGTTCCTTCCGGCATCTTTACACCGAAATCGTCGGCAATGGTTGCTCCGATGATCGCAAAGGTATCGGTCTCCGGAAGCTCGCCGCTCTCCTTGCACGCCTTAGAATATGCCAGAAACGGCACTTTCTCGCGGGTGTGATCGGTTCCGGTGTAGGTCGGATCATTTCCGTGGTCTGCCGTGATGATGAGGAGATCATCTTCCCGCAGCGTATCCAGAAGTAAGCCAAGATTTACATCGAACTTTTCAATCTCCTGTGCGTAGCCGGACGGATTTCTGCGATGTCCCCACAGGGCATCGAAGTCAACCAGGTTCACGAAGCACAAACCATGGAAATCTTTCTTTGCCACATCGATGGTCTGCTCCATGCCATGAACAGAGCTCTTGGACTTGTAGGCCTCAGTGATACCCTCGCCCACAAAGATGTCGTTGATCTTTCCAATGGAAATGACATCATAACCGGCACTTTTAAGCGCATTCAAAGCAGTCGGACCGAATGGCTTTAACGCATAGTCGTGGCGGTTGCTGGTGCGCTTAAATTCGCCCTTTTTCTTTCCTATATATGGTCTGGCGATGACGCGGCCAACCTTCCACTCATCCTTCATGGTCAGCTCCCGGGCGATCTCACAGCAGCGATAAAGTTCATCGAGGCCAAAGGTCTCCTCATTGCCGCAGATCTGAAGCACAGAGTCTGCAGAGGTGTACACAATCATATGGCCGGTTGCGATTTCCTCTTCACCAAGCTCATCTAAGATTTCGGTGCCGCTGGCGCTCTTATTGCCGATGACTTTATGTCCGGTGCGCTCCTCCAGCTCTTTGATCAGCTCCGGTGGAAATCCGGTCTCGGTGAAGGTCTGGAATGGTTTGGTGACTTCCAGGCCCATCATCTCCCAGTGTCCGGTCATGGTATCCTTGCCGCGGCTCTTTTCACGCAGTTTTCCATAATAGCCCAGCGGCTTCTCCACCGGTGCGACCTGCTTTAACGGGATGATGTTTGCCATCCCCAGTTTCTGAAGGTTTGGAATCTGAAAGGTTTCCACGGATTCGGAAATATGCCCCAGGGTGTTCACCCCGATATCACCAAAATCTGCGGAATCCGGCATAGCTCCCACTCCAAGGGAATCCATGACTACTACAAATACGCGTTTAAACTTTTCCATGTAATTCTCCTTAATTTTATTTCAGATTATCCGGCCCGAATCCAAGAGGCAGCAGCTCTTTTAAAGTATAGATTTCATACTGCTCTTTGGAGACTGCCAGAATGATCTGGAATTCTTCCGGGTTACAGAACTCCATCATAACCTGGCGGCAGACGCCGCATGGAGCTGTGATTTCTTTTAATTCTTTATTGGCGCCACCGACTACGCAGATGGCATCAAACTCCCGCACGCCTTCACTCACGGCCTTGAAAAATGCGGTGCGCTCTGCGCAGTTGCTTGGCGTATAACCGGCATTTTCAATGTTGCAGCCACCGTAAACGGTGCCGTTTTTCGCCAGCAGTGCAGCTCCCACATGGAAGTGGGAATACGGCACATAAGAGTAATCCATCATGCTGATGGCCTTTTCGATCAGGGCTTCAATCTGATCCTTTTCCAGTTTCTTCATGATTTGCTTAACACTCCTTGGGAGGATTCCCTATTTCGGATTTCCTCACTTTCTTTATCCATGCGCCCACTCAGGCAGACAGATTTTTTAGTATCCGGTTGCCTCTTCCTGCTTTACCAGCTTGATGATGCGGCTGGTTCCCAGTCTGTCAGCACCCAGGGAAAGGAATTTTTCTGCGTCATCCAGAGATGAGATGCCGCCTGCTGCTTTCATCTTTACATTCGGCCCGATGTGCTCGGAGAAGAGCTTAATATCGTCGAAGGTTGCTCCTGCTTTGGAGAAACCGGTGGAGGTCTTGATGTAATCTGCTCCTGCCTTTGTCACTACTTCGCACATGCGGATCTTCTCCTCGTCGGTCAGAAGACAGGTCTCGATGATGACCTTTAATACCTTAAAGCCACATGCTTTTTTCAGGGTGCGGATTTCCTCTTCGATGCAGTCAAACTTGCCGTCTTTTGCCCAGCCGATGTTGATGACCATATCGATCTCGTCTGCCCCGTTTGCGAGTGCATCTTTCGTCTCAAACTCTTTTGCTGCGGTGGTCATATAGCCGTTCGGGAAGCCAATGACGGTGCAGACTGCCATCTTGTCCTGCACATACTCCTTAGCCTGCTTTACATAGGACGGCGGAATGCAGACGGAAGCAGTTCCGTAAGCAACCGCGTCATCGCAGATCTGCCTGATCTCAGCCCAGGTTGCAGTCTGGGTTAAGAGTGTGTGGTCCACATGTTTGATAATATCTTTTACATCCATTGTATGAATCCCCTTTCTTTTCTATCACATATTACAGTCAGAAGCAGATTGTCCCGGCACATGCCAGATTCTCCATGTTCTGCTTCTGCATTTCTGTTTTTTGCAATATTGTTATGCCAGTTCCAGCGCGATCTCCATCATCTTATGGAAACCAAGCTGCCGGTCTTCGGCGCTTAAATGCTCGTTGGTGTAGAGATGATCGGAAATCGTGAGCATGCAGAGTGCCTTCTTGCCTGCCTTTGCCGCATTCATGTAGAGCGCTGCTGCTTCCATTTCCACAGCCAGCACGCCCATGCCGCGCCACAGGTCATTGACATTGCCCATTGCGTTGTAGAATACGTCGGAGGAAAGCACGTTTCCGACTACAACGTTTGTGCCCTGGCGCTTTGCGGTTTCCACAGCCCGGCTTAACAGCTCATAGTCTGCGATCGGTGCAAAGGTTCCCGGCAGTCCATACTGGTAAGCATAGTTGGAATCGGTGCAGGCACCCATGCCAATGACAACGTCCATCAGCTTCATATTATCCTGCAGGGCCCCTGCGGAACCGATACGGATCACCTGGTCTACATCATAAAAGTGAAACAGCTCGTAGGAATAGATTCCGATGGACGGCATTCCCATACCGCCTCCCATAACAGAAATCTCTTTTCCCTTGTAGGTTCCGGTATAACCAAACATATTCCGGACCCCGTTTACCTGTCTTGCATTTTCCAGATACGTCTCTGCAATGTACTTTGCGCGCAGCGGATCGCCCGGCATCAGTACAGTTTTGGCGAAATCGCCGAGTTTTGCACTATTGTGCGCAGTTGGTGTGTTCGTCATAATAAATCCCCTTTCCTTCTCCTGTTTTCCATATAGTGGGACACATCGGGCTGCCTTTCGCGCCAGACCCGCCTGCCCCTATTTCTATTTAGATTATTACAGGCCTGTATATAAGTCTTGCTTCCTATATACAGACCTGGCTAAAATTTATTTCGACTTTACAAAGATCTTTCCGTTTGCTGCCGGAGTATGTGCCTTACCGACAAACAGTACCAGTGCCACGATGGTTACCACGTACGGGATCATGGAAATTAAGTTCGGGGATACCATGTTGCTCTGCGCTGCCAGGGATTTGATACCGCTGCACAGACCAAAGAGCAGGCATGCCTTGGTTGCTCCTCCCGGGGAGAACTTACCGAAGATAACCGCTGCGATCGCGATAAAGCCCTGTCCTACGATAACACTCGGACGGAACTGGTTGATGGTTGCCAGGGTTACGAAAGCACCGCCGAGACCTGCCAGGAATCCAGAAAGGATCACGCAGGTGTAACGGACCTTGTAAACGTCGATACCCAGAGACTCACATGCCTCCGGATGCTCTCCGACTGCTCTTAAGTGTGCACCGAATTTGGTCTTGTAGAATACGAACCAGCACACAAATGCCAGAACAAATACCAGATAAGCAACCGCATATACATTCAATACGTTGTTCCAGAAGGAACCGGTCGGGAACACGCCCTCAAACAGCTTCGGGAGCTTGCAGCTCGGATCCATGGCCGGTGTATCGGATGAGTTGTTGTACATTGCCTTACAGAGGAACAGTGCCAGGCCAGGTCCTAAGAAGTTGATCGCCGTACCGGCGATGGTCTGGTCTGCATGGCAGGAAATACATGCGTAAGCATGGATCAGTCCGAACAATGCGCCTGCCAGACCTGCACAAAGAAATGCGATCCAGCCGTTTCCGGTGGTCAGTCCCATAACAGCACCGGTGAACGCGCCGATGGTCATCATACCCTCAATACCGATGTTAACAACTCCGCTTCGCTCAGAGAAGCAGGAGCCAAGAGCCGCAAGAAGAAGCGGCGGAGTCGCGATCAGGGTCGCGTTGATCAGAAGACCAAGGTCTTTTATAATTTCATTCATCTTACTTTGCCTCCTTCTTCTTTGCTGTCTTCAGGACAAAATACTTAAATACATGAGCGATCGCGATCAGTAAAACAACGCAGCCCATGATGATGTCTACGACCTCAGACGGTGCTTTTACGATACTAAGCTTGGATCCGCCGTATTTCATGGCACCGTAGAACAGACCGGAGAAGATGCAGCCGATCGGGTTTGAGGAACCGATCAGGGCAACGGTGATACCCTCGAAACCAAAGCCCTCCTGACCAGCGAACTGGCTCAAACGGCCGGACATGCCAAGTACCTGAACTGCTCCGCCAAGACCGGATAACAGACCGGAAATGCCAAGTGCAGTCAGAATGGATCTGTTTGCATCGATACCACCGTACTCTGCGGCACTGCTGTTAAAGCCTACGGCCTTCAGCTTGTAGCCAAGAGTGGTCTTCTCGATGATAATCCAGATCACGATTGCTGCAACGACAGCCAGGACAAAGCCCCAGTGTGCACTGGTACAGCCAAGTGCGTTTCTCATGCCTTCCGGAAGAAGGAGTCTCGCGGAAGCTGCGATATCCTGGGTTGCCTCAGTCTTATCGCGGTGGATGAACGGCAGGTTTACCATGTAGTTGGACAGATAGAATGCGATCCAGTTAAACATGATAAAGGAAAGTACCTCGTGGATGCCGCGTTTTACCTTCAGCACACCTACGATCAGAGACCAGATGCAGCCTGCAGCTGCCGCTGCCACCAGACATACGATCGCATGGATGCCTGCCGGAAGCTTTAACACAATTCCCAGAATGCAGGCTACCAGGCCGCCGATAACGAACTGGCCCTCAGCGCCGATGTTGAACACACCGGTACGGAACGAGAAAGCTACACTTAAACCAGTGAAGATCAGCGGTGCTGCGTAAACCAGGGTCCATACCAGGTACTTCGGCTTACTGAAAATACTGCTAAAAAGCTTTCCGTAAGCGACTGCCGGGCTGATGCCCGCAATCGTCAAGAAGATGGCTCCTACCAAAAAGCCAATGATAATTGCAATGATGGTGTAGAGTACATTGCATTCCAGAATACTTTTCTTTTTATTCATTTGTCTTTTTTCCTCCTGCCATCATAAATCCGAGCTCCTTCTCGTCTGCATTCTTACCAGGAACACTTCCGGTGATCTGGCCATCGAAGATAACCTCGATCCGGTCGGAAAGGCTCATGATCTCATCCAGCTCGAAGGATACCAGCAATACTGCACGGTTTTTATTTCTCTGCTCTACCAGATACTTATGAACAAACTCGATCGCTCCGACATCCAGGCCACGGGTCGGGTTTACCGCGATTAAAAGATCCTTATCGTTCGTTACCTCGCGGGCAATGATGACCTTCTGCTGGTTACCGCCGGACAGGGTGCCGGATGGTGCCTCGGCACAGCCGCGCGGGCGGACATCGAATTTCTCGATCAGACCAAGTGCATGCTCCTTGATGGCTTTGCGGTCCAGAATTCCATGTTTGGAAAATGGTGCTTCCTCGAAGTGCTGCAGGATCAGGTTATCCTCGTTGGAGAATTCCAGAACCAGACCATGCTTCTGGCGGTCAGCCGGAATACTGGAAATACCGTTTGCAAAGGTCTCCTTCGGGCTCTTGTTGAAGACATCTTTTCCAATCATGGTAACGGTGCCGGACTCAGCCTTGCGAAGGCCGGTCAAAATCTCGACAAGCTCGGTCTGTCCATTTCCATCGACACCGGCCAGTCCTACGATCTCGCCTTTTCTTACATCTAAGTTAAAGCCTTTTAAGATTTCCACATCGCGGTAATCCTTTGCGTGCAGGTTTTCTACATGCAGGACAACCTCGCCTGCTTCCTGGTCTTTTTTGTCGACCTTAAAGTTAACGTCTCGTCCTACCATCATGGCAGCCAGGGCATTCTCATCGACATCGGCTACTTTTACAGTCTGGATGTATTTACCCTGACGGATAATGGTACAGTTATCGGAGGATGCGGTGATCTCCTTTAACTTATGAGTGATCAGGATGACACTCTTTCCGTCTGCAGTCAGGTTGGAGATGATCTCCATAAGGCCCTCGATCTCCTGCGGGGTCAGGGACGCAGTCGGCTCATCCAGGATCAGGGTCTGCGCACCGCGGTACAATACCTTCAGGATCTCCACACGCTGCTGCATACCTACGGAAATATCTTCTACCTTTGCGTCCGGGTCTACCTTCATGCCATAACGCTCGGACAGCTCCAGCACTTTTTTCTTTGCAGTTTCCTTGTCAACACTTAAGCCCTTAACCGGCTCCATACCCAGAATAATATTCTCGGTTACGGTGAATGGCTGGATCAGCATGAAATGCTGGTGTACCATACCGATACCGATGTCGATCGCATCCTTCGGGCTGTTGAAGTGAACTTCTTTTTCATTGATAAAGATCTGTCCACTGGTTGGTTTGTACAGTCCGCAGAGTACGTTCATCATGGTACTCTTTCCGGCTCCGTTCTCACCTAAGATCGCGTGCACCTCTCCTTTGTGCACGGTCAGGTTGATGTGGTCATTCGCCGTAAAGTCGCCGAATTTCTTGACGATGTCTTTCATCTGAATTACGACTTTACTTTCATCCATATGGCTCGTTCTTGCCACGGCTTGGTCCCTCCTGTTTCTTTTATCGTCTGCTGTCTGCGCAAGCGCGTAACAGCAATCTTTCCTCATCAGATCAGCGTAATATGCTGGAATCCTTTTTCTTTTAAAATGTCTGCCAGATAAGAAAGATACTTCTGGTCAGGCACCTGGAAATGGGAATATTGTTCCCGCACTCCCATGGGACGGAATGCAATGATCTTTACGCGGATGTCTCCGTATTGCAGATATGGAGACAGAAAATCGCCCATCTCGCGCACACTCTTTTCCGTATCGTAAAGATCCGGGACAATCACCGCGCGTACCTCGTAAAGCTTTCCGGTTTTTGCAAGATAATCCGCATTCTGAAGCACCATTTCATTGGTGACCCCTGCCACCCGCTCATGCTCTGCTGCCTCAAACGCTTTGATGTCCAGCATCACACCGTCGGAAACCTCCATAAGCTCCGGATACTGTTCGAACGGGACCATGCCATTACTGTCGATCAGGGTTCCAAGACCATCTTTTTTCGCAAGCTTAAACAGCTCTGTTAAAAATTCCGGCCAAAGCATGCACTCGCCGCCAGAAACACTGATGCCCCGGATAAACGGGATCTGCTTTTTCACGCGTTCATAGACTTCCTCTGGTGTCATCTCGCAGGTACGCGGAGAACTGTCATGCGGACAGATGTGGATACAGGTATCGCACTGTACGCACTTTTGGGGGTCAAAAACAACCTTCTTATCCTCTCCCATGGTTAATGCTCCTGCAGGACAGTTTACCACACATTTTCCGCACTGTACACAAAGTTTTCTCGTTTCCGGGTTATGACAGTATTTGCAGTCAATATTACAGCCCTGTAAAAAGATGGCTGTCCGGTTTCCCGGACCATCCACACTGCTGAACGGGATGATCCGGTTTACGATTGCTTTCATTTAGCGCACCTTTCTTTCCAGAATGTGGCCATTTCTTGCCGCGCCAAGTCCCAGTGCAGTGGTATCCTGAAGGACAGCCTCACCGCCAGCCAGTTTCTCCAGCTCAGAACGTTTTACCAGATAACCGGTTACACGGATCACATCGCTGTCGCTGGAATAGAAGGACAGGTAACGCAGATCCATCTTGAAGGAACCTTTGATGATATCCAGAACGTACTCCGGGTTTCTGTGCACAGTCATATCGATCGGGAAGATATCGCCGGTGCCGGATGTAAAGTACTTGTGGAACTTTCTTAACACGTTCAGCTGGTCGATCAGCTCCTCCGGCTCCTCGCCGATCGGAATTCTGGTTCCCGGAGTTACGTTCTCGTCCTCTGCCAGGCCTACCTGTGCATGAAGCAGGAAATGTCCGCCGGTTCCCTCGCAGTATTTATTCTTATGGTTTAAGTTGAACTCCTTGATGATCTCCATGATCTCTACACCAAGGTTATTTGCATTCTCGTCGTGGCCGAAACGTCCCTTGATGCCCTCTTTCTCGAACAGGATGTTGACGCAGTCAGCCAGACCTACCAGGCCATACATACCAGAGAAACGGTCTCTGTGGATGAAGCCCTCTTTTGCCAGGAAGTTGTTCTCAAAAAAGCCGCTCTCTTCTACCTCAAATTTGATACGGGCATCCATATAGCGTGCCATGATATCCAGTACGTACGGAAGTTCTCTCTCCATGAAATCCTGGATATTCTTTGCGCGCTTTGCGATATTGCCAAGCACCAGACGGCAAAGAGTGTAAGCGCCGCCGCCAAGCAGCAGGCCATTGTAGCAGCTTGCAATAACATAATTCTCACCAAGCTCGCTCTTGAACATCTTGTGGTTTGCGAAGCTCGGCTTTGCGCTGTGCATTGCGCAGTCGATCGCTTTGAGTGCAAAATCATCCGGAGTGATATCCTCGTCGTACTTGAAGCTTAAATTCGGAACGGCATTTTCCAGCTCTTTTTCTGCCTCTAAGAGCAGACGTCCTGCCTTGGTCTCACGCGGTCCGATGTTTGCGTGGGAGAAGGAATCCAGGATGGTACGGTCCATCTGGGTTAAGAACAGCTTCAGCATCTTCTTTGCCTGTGCCTCGTCCACGGTGTCAATATACGGCTCTAAGAGCTCGTCTAACTGGCCCACATAAACCGGGTAGTTGGTAACGCTCGGAACATGCTTATAGAAGATCATCAGGCTGTTTAATGCCTCGTACAGGTCGGTCGGCGGATCTAACTGGAGGAATTTGCTTCCTTCTTTTAAGAATTTCGCATAATCCGGGATGATGTAACGCGGACGCATCGGCGCATGACCCTCGCTTAAATCGCAGATGCACTTTCTGTCGATCGGCACGTTTAACAGTTCATCCAGTCCTTCCGGAAGATCTAAGACCTCCATCAGGGAATCTGCCTGGTTTGCCAGACAGGTCAGCTTCTGCTCATGGGTGAGCGTCGCGCTCTCAATGATCTCAAGAATGTTTTTTCTGGTTTCGTTGACTCTTTCCATAGAAATGTCACGCATAATAACAACTTCCTCCTACATGTGATAAATATGATTGATAAGTTTTATAGTTTCGCAGCTATTTATTAGCATCTTCGTGGATCAGTTTCCGGATGGCTTCGACTGCCACACGGATAGCCATATCGGTGTCATGGGCTACCGGGTTTGGCAGTCCCTGTTTTTCCCGCTCCTGATTAGCCATAACCAGAAATACGGAACCGCAGCGCACATGCAGTGTGCTGGCTACGATAAAGAGAGCTGCGGATTCCATCTCCGATGCCAGGCATCCAAGACGTTTCCAGGCCTCCCACTTATTTAAAAGCTCATAGCTGACCGGCATGGTCTCCGGGGAGTGCTGGCCATAAAATGCATCCTTGCACTGCACCACGCCAACGTGGCAGGTCTGTCCCAGTTTTTTCGCGGACTCCCGAAGTGCAATGGTCACGTCCAGATCGGCTACTGCCGGAAATTCGATCGGCGCATATTCCTTACTGGTTCCTTCCATGCGGATGGCACCGCTTGCCACAACGACGTCCGAGCTTTTTACATCAAGCTGCATGCCGCCGCAGGTGCCGACGCGGATAAAGGTGTCTGCCCCACATTTGACCAGCTCTTCCATGGCAATGGATGCGGACGGACCGCCGATGCCAGTGGAGGTCACGCTCACTTTGACCCCGTCCAGGTACCCGGTATAGGTAACATACTCGCGGCTGTCTGCAACCAGCTTTGCGTCATCAAAATAAGCGGCGATCTTGGCACAGCGCTTCGGATCGCCCGGAAGGATCACATAGCGCCCCACTTCGCCCTCCCCTACCTGAATATGGTACTGCTTATCTGGATTTTCTGAATACTTCATTTGTCATTCCCCCGTTTCATTGATCTGTACTCCTACGAGTTCGCGGATTTTCTGATACTGTTCCCATGTCATAACGATGCTCCAGCCGTCTCTTGCGATCAGCCCCTTTTCCTCCAGATCCTTTAAGGCCCTGGTAATGGTCCGCTCAGAGACACCGGTAACTTCAGAAAAGTCTTTTCTGCTTAAATAAACACGGTACGTATCGCATTTTCCGTAGGTTTCATATAAATTCGTAAGAATGAGATAAACCCGTTCATTTCCCGGCAGCATCACATAGAGGCGTTCCTTTCTGGACTGGTCCAGAAGGTAGCCGATGATGCGTTCGGTTTCCATGCGCAGGGCAGATACATCGTTTAAGAGCCATTTTTTGCAGATATCTCCCGGTATCTTTAAAAGCAGGCTGTCCTGCGTCGTAGCCAGTGTTGTCTTATAGCAGTTCGTCTGCCCAAGGATCTCCATGGTCCCGAATATTTCAATCGGCTCAAAGTGGCAGAAACCATAGACCGTCTCACGCACCCGGTAGTCAACTGCGGATACACTTCCTTTTAAAAGGATATACACCTTATCGACCAGTGTTCCTTCCTGAATGAAAGTCGTTCCCGCCGGCATCCGCACCACCTGCATGCTGCTTTTTAAGGCTTCCGGCGCATAAGTAAAGTAACGATTTAAGTAATTCTGCTGTTTCGGACTCAGTTTGCTGATCACGTCATCTGCTTCGCTCATTTTATTCATTTCCCCGGTTTTATTCTCATGATACCTTTTTTATACCACATTTCCCATAAACAAGAAAGGACAAATGTCACTTTTATTCTCGATTTCCATTATTTTTATGCCACTTGGCAGATTTTCCCATGAAATAAAATTCTGCATAGAAATACGGGGTCCGCAAATCTGCGAACCCCGCGTCTGCCATGCAGTATCTGTCATGTTACGATTCACGTAATGTGTCATGTAACACGATAATAGCATCTGTATTAGTCTAACTGATATACATCACCGTATTTTGCCTCGAAGGACTCCTTGTCATCCGGAACCTCGATTTCGCCGTTTACGATTTTTTCTTTTACTTCGTCAACTGCAGAGATTACTTCCGGTGCGATCAGATCCTGGCTCGGAGCGATGTCTACGCCGCCTGCTGCCAGGTCAAAGGTCTTCACGCCGCCCTCAAGAGAACCGTCGATCAGCTCCTGAACTGCCTCGTATACTGCGTTGTCTACACGCTTCATAGCGGAAGTTAAAACGGTGTTCGGAGCAATGCTGGACTGGTCACTGTCTACGCCGATCGCGTAAACACCAGCCTCCTGGCATGCCTCGATAACGCCAAGGCCGGTTGCGCCTGCAGCCTGGAATACGATGTCAGCACCGTTGGTGATCGCGGTGTTTGCCATGGTCTTACCGGTAGCGGAATCAGCAAAAGAGTTTGCGTTGAACTGCTGAACGGTGATGTCCGGGTTAGCGTCGATCGCACCTGCGCAGTAGCCGTAGCCAAACTGGTTCATGGTCTCATTGGTCATACCTACAACAAAACCGATGTTGTTAGTCTTGGTGGTCAGACCAGCTACATAACCTACCAGATAGGAAGCCTGCTCTGCACGGAACATCAGGCTGGTTACGTTCGGAAGGTCGATGGTTGCGTCATCGATGATTGCGAATCTGGTATCCGGGTTTGCTTCTGCTGCTGCTCTGGTAGCATCTGCAAGCATGTAGCCGACACTGATGATCAGGTCATAGTCCTCATCTACGAAGGTTTCCATGTTCGGAGCGTAGTCAGCATCGGTAGCGGACTCTAAGTAGTTTACGGTCACGCCCAGCTCCTCGCCGGCTCTCTCAAGACCTTCCCAGGAAGACTGGTTGAAGGATCCGTCATTTACGCCGCCTACATCGGTGATCAGGCCGATTTTGAATTCGGAAGCGTCTTTTGCGTCTGCTTTTGCCTCCCCGGTCTGTTCTGCGCTGTCGCCAGCCTCCTTTGCTGCTGCAGTGGTGTCTGCAGTGTTACTGGAGCTGCTGCCTCCGCATGCGGTCATGGATGCTGCCATGGTACCAGCTAATAATACAGCCAGCATTTTCTTTTTCATAAGTTCTCTCTCCTTTTTGGGTTCTCGGGCAAAAAAAAGCCTTATTCCCATAATATCATTAATTCCTATAAAAGGAAAGGATAATTTAACATGAATTTTACTTATTTTTACTTATAAATAAATATCATGAGAAATTATCCTGTTTTCCCGGCTTCTTGTTCCGTTTTTGTTCTGTTTTTGTTCTGTTTTTGTTCTGCTTTTATCGTTTTGTCACTGCTTCAGCCTGGTCTTATTTGATCTTCATGAAAAGGCCAGCCTTTTTTAAGACCGGGCGCACTGCCATGTAAACCACTACAACTACAATGGTTCCGACAATGGCATTGACGAGGGTTGCACCTGCTGCCCAGGTTGCCGTGATTTTTGCTGCATCCGACTGGACTCCAAGAATGTAGTTCTTATAAAAGTAACCCACAACCGGGTCCATGACCACGTTAAAGCCGAGTCCTGCGATGGAAGCGATCAGGGACCACTTCATAATGTACTTGCTGTCGTGGTCCTCGGTGATATGGGCGATGTTGTGTGCCACAAAACCAGCGATCAGGCCGATACAGAGCTTTAAAATAAAGGTCTTCGGGGCACTGGTAATGTAAACCGGGTCTAAGAGGTCTGCAATCGTCATACCCAGGGAACCTGCCACGCCGCCGTAGCCACCGCCCAGAAGCAGGGCTGCCAGGACACAGAATGCATTTCCGATATGCAGTGCCGTGGTGTCTCCGCCCGGGGTCGGAATCGGGATCTTTAAGAAGGTAAAGGCCACATAACACAGGGCCGCCATCAGCGCAGTCAGCACCAGCTTATATACTTTGTCATTTTCTTTATTTTTCATAATCATTCTCCCTTGCTGCTTTTGTAGTTATGTTGTGCCGGCAACAACGATCTTGTCGCATATCATAGCACGCAAGTGGAATGATATTAATAGCCAGTTTTAAACTTTTTAACCAGTCCAGTTTTCGTGTGCCTTCCAGCCTGCAAAACAGCCAGAAGCTCCTGCCCCCTAATCCCTGGATTCGATACAGATCAGCACCCCATCCTCCAGCGTAATCTTCGCTGTATCTTCCGCGATCTCATTGCTGACGCAAAGCCCCACCTCTTCACCGCGGCGGATGGTCTTATCCTTTAACGGGTATTTAAAGCCGGTCAGCGTGATCCCCGTCACCTCTTCTGTGTACGGGGCAAAGGAAACATATTTTCCCCACTGCGTTTCTTTGGAAAACTCACGCTCCCCGTCCAGCAGATATAACCGGTTCTGGGAATCAACAATATAAGCGTTGATTCCGCGCTCCATACAGGTTTTCAGCGCATGGATATTGCCGATCATATGGTCAATGCGGCCTCCGGTCGCACCAAGAAATACGATCTCGTTACAGGCAAGAGTCAGGGCCCGGTTTCTCGCAAGCTCCGTGTCGGTCTCATTTTTCTCCGGCTTATGCTGTTCCCAGACGATGTACGGGTACTGCCGGAATTCTTCCCGGACCTCACTTGAGACCGAATCGAAATCCCCTACAATGTAGTCCGGCACGAGCCCCAGCTCTTTCACCGCTTTTAAGCCGCCGTCCACTGCTATGATCTTATCAAATGTTTCATGTTCCAAAAAGGAGCGGGCGAAAGCCAGATCCAGCTTTCCGCCCGTCATAACCAGACACCGTTTCATTTATTTCCCAGCCTCTTCAAAAATGTTTAAGAATGCCTTTACATTGGCTGCAGCGTCGTTTTTGTATACGGCACTGCCTGCTACAAAGACATTGGCTCCTGCTTCCATCAGTTCCTTTACATTGCCAAGTCCGACTCCGCCGTCTACCTGGATGTCGGTTTTCAAACCGCGCTCATCCAGCATAGCGCGGAGCTTTTTGATCTTATCTACCGTATAAGGAATAAATTTCTGCCCGCCAAAGCCCGGGTTCACAGACATTAAGAGGATCATATCTACCTGGTCCAGTACGCAGGAAAGCGTTTCCACCGGAGTTGCCGGATTCAATGCCACACCAGCCTTCATGCCAAGCTCCTTAATCTGATTGATCGTGCGGTCCAGATGACAGCATGCCTCCTGGTGCACGCAGAGAAGGTCTGCCCCGGCCTCTTTTAAGTCTGCCGCATAGCGTCCCGGCTCTTCCACCATCATGTGAACGTCAAAAACCTTATCGGTGCAGGATCGGATGCTCTTGATGACCGGCATGCCAAACGAGATACTCGGCACAAACATGCCATCCATCACATCAATGTGGATGTACTGTGCGCCTGCCTCTGCCACGGTCTGGACTTCCTTTCTTAAATCTCCAAAATCTGCTGCAAGAATGGATGGTGCTAAAATATACATGATCTCTTACTCCTTCATTCCTTTTTCGAATCATTCAGCATGGCTGTGTCCCGTGCAGCATTTGGAATGCTTCCACACACAGCTGCCAAATATTAATATTTTCTGCGGTTCTTCAGCTCCTGATATAAGAGTCCGTAATTGTCATACCGGCTCTGGCTGATCTTTCCTTCTGCAAGCGCTGCCTTGACACCGCATACCGGTTCGCCAATGTGAACACAGTCTGCCGCAAACCGGCATGCAGGCTCATACGCTTCAAATTCAGGGAAGTAATCCTTCAGGTCCTGAGGTTCGATTTCTTCCAGATACATGGAAGAAAAGCCTGGCGTATCCATCAGGTACGTATCCTCCTCCACACAGAACAGCTCCGCATGGCGGGTCGTATGCTTTCCCCGCTTGATCTTTTCGCTGATGCTTCCCGTCTCCATCGCCGCCTCCGGCTGGAGAAGGTTTGTGAGCGAAGATTTTCCCACACCGGAAGGACCGGCTAAGATTGTGGTCTTTCCACGCAGATACTCCCGCACAGCCTCCACTCCGGTTTTCTCATAGGTGCTGACAAACATCACCGGATAGCCGGCCTGCTCGTAGATTTTCCGGTACTCCTCCTGCTTTTCCCCGGCTTCCAGATCTGTCTTGTTAAAGCAGACCGTCACCGGGATGTCCTGCGCCAGCATCATAATAAGGAAGCGGTCCAGAAGATTAAAATTCGGATCCGGCTGGGTAACGGCAAACACCACCAGTGCCTGATCGATATTCGCCGATGCCGGACGCACCAGCACATTTTTTCTGGGAAGGATCTCATCGATATTTCCCTCCAGTGCCTCCTCATCCAGCACGGTAAATTCTACATTGTCTCCTACCACCGGCTTGATGCCCCGGTTTCGGAAGATTCCCTTTGCTTTGCAGGCATACACTTTGTCCACTCCGTCATGGATATAATAAAAGCCTGCGATTCCCTTAATGATTTTTCCTGTCATGTTTCTTTGTTCTCTTTCTAATCCATCGGGAAGAATGTCAGCGGGTAAGTCTTGATGACTGCGCCGGAATTGACATCCACGATTTCTAATGACCCCTGATCGGTGCCATCCATACTCTCAATACTGGTAAAGTTTACCGGGAGAAGCACATCTCCTTTGATGGTGGTGGACTGGGTCAGAACCTTATAATGCGGATTATCCGCAGTTCCCTGGCGCAGGCGGATCATGATCGTAACGCTGGAGGTTCCCGCGCCCGGTCCGATCAGATTGCTCAGGTCATAGACCTCGTTGATGGATGCTACATAGCGCTGGTGCTTTACTTCCGGCCCACTGCTGACCACGTAATCGATCTTACTTCCCTTTTCCAACTGGGTGCCCGAGGTCACTGACTGGCTGATGACCGATCCCTTTTCCACGGTATCGCTGGATTCGGTCGAGGTATTACCAGGCATCAGTTCATTCTCTGCTAAAAGCGCAATGGCCTCCTCCTCGGTCTTACCTACCAGATATGGTGCCGGGACCTTATCTACATGAGGGCCGCTGCTGACATACAGGTATACGGTGCCTCCATCCGCTACCAGCTTCGGTTCGTAGCGCATTACCGTACCGGCTTCCACCGTTTCGCTCTCCTCCTCTGTCACCTGGACCTTCAGTCCCTTGCTTTCCAGAAAGGTAACTGCCGTTTTCTGGTCCAGCTCTGCGATTCCAAGCTTATCAAGGTCGATCTTGTCGCTTCCGTTGCTGATGACAACATTAACCTGTCCGCCCTTTAACACAACGCTTCCGGCCTCTGGGTCCTGCTTTGCCACATGGCCTTTATCCACATCGTCCGAATATTCATAGGTACGCTTCATGGTCAGGGAGCTCTGCTTTAAGGTACTCTCTGCCAGATCCTCTGTCATGCCAAGGACAGACGGCATCGACACCTCGGTATCCTTTAAGACCAGCTCACCGGTTTCCGTCTGAACGCTCTCCGTCTGGGAGTTTCCAAGGATTCCGCTTCCTGCCTTAAAAAACGCACCAAGCTTGGCAAATACCACGATCAAAACTGCCACCACCACGATTGCTGCTACAATGCCGGCTCCTGCCAGGATCCGCTCGATATGCGGATTCGCCCGGTCGCTGTCTGGCTCCTCCCCGCGCACCCGGCGTCTTGCCGGCATCCGGTCCGGGCCTGCCATTTTTCTTTCCCATTCTGCTTCCGGGCCTTCCCGCTCTGGCTCCATAGTGTTCTGTGCGCCTTCATCCTGATACGCCTGCCAGGCTGCCTTCGCCTCCCGTTCATAGCTTTCCCGGCGATTCGGTTCCACCCGCTCCGTTTTCCGGAAATGCTTGATCTTGGAGAGCTGTTCACTGCTAATCTGGACCGTTTCCCCATTTAAGGCACGCTCCTGCACACTTGCCGGGCTGATTATGCCCTCCCCATCCGGATGGATCAGTGCAGACCTAAGGTCCGTGATCACATCCTGCGCACTGCGGTAACGGCGCTCCGGCTTTTTCTCCATACAGGTCAGAATGATCCTCTCCAGGCTGACCGGAATCTCCGGATTGTAAACACTTGGCGGAACCACTGCATTTTCTAAATGTGCAATGGCAATGGCCACGGTATTGTCGCCTTCGAATGGTACCCGGCCGGTCACCATCTCATACATGGTAACGCCCAGCGAATAAATATCACTGCGCTCATCGCTGAATCCGCCCCGGGCCTGCTCCGGGGAAATATAATGGACCGATCCCATGGCAGACGAGGTCATGGTCTGGGCCGATACTGCCCTTGCAATACCGAAATCTGCCACCTTCACCTTGCCGTCCTTGGAGATGATCATGTTCTGCGGCTTAATGTCACGGTGGATGATATGCTGCTCATGGGCTGCTGCTATTCCCTGGGCCACCTGAATGGCGATCCCGATCGTTTCCTTGACCTCAAGCCTGCCCTTTTTCTGGATATAGCTTTTTAAGGTAATGCCTTCGATCAGCTCCATGACTATGTAATGAAGCTTGCCCTCATCGATAACATCGTAAACACTGACAATGTTCGGATGGGATAAGCCTGCTGCAGACTGGGCCTCCATCTTGAATTTGCTGACAAAGTTACTGTCATTGCAGAATTCTTCCTTCAAAACCTTGATGGCCACCAGTCGGTTTAGCTTATGGCACTTTGCTTTGTAGACCACAGACATCCCGCCGGAGCCGATCTGCTCCAGGATCTCATAGCGGTCCTGTAAAAACATTCCAGGTCTCAGTATCATAAGCTCACCTCACTTATCTGCGGCTCGATCAGGAGTACAGAAATGTTATCCTGGCCGCCGCTCCGGTTTGCTGCATCCACCAGAGCCTTTGCCCTGGCCTCTACCCCGTCCTCAGAACGGATGATGTATTCCATCTCGAATTCATCTACCATGTTGCTCAGTCCGTCCGAACACATTAAGATCTGGTCCCTGCTCTTTAATTTCAGCGCAAACAGATCCGTGTCCACCTCTTCACTGACGCCAACCGCCCTGGTGATGATATTCTTCTTTTCCATGTAATCCCGGCTGCCACGCTTTAGCTTTCCCATGGCCACCAGCTCTTCCACATAAGAATGGTCTTTGGTGATCTGCTCCAGCTCTCCGCGCAGCAGATACAGACGGCTGTCCCCGATGTTCGCCACATACAGGACATTTCCTTTGATCGTAGCCAGTACCAGGGTACTTCCTGTACCATTTAGCTCCGGAGTCTTGCTGGCGCGCTCATAAAGCTCCCTGTTCACCTTACGGATTCCCTCCTTCAGGATTCCGTGAACATCCCGGTCCGGGTAAGGTGTTTCAAAAAAACGTACCAGGTTTTCTACTACAAAGCGGGATGCAAAATCACCGGCCTGGTGACCGCCCATGCCATCTGCCACAATAAAAAGATTCTCCAGGGACCCGACCGGCTCAGTGCTCGCATAGATAAAATCCTGGTTCATGCTCCGCTTCTGTCCTACATCCGTCAGTGCACATGCCTCCATGGCGTTAGATCCCTCCTTTACCTTCCTCTTCCAGAAAACTCTTTCGCAGCTGTCCGCAGGCACCGTTGATATCGCGGCCCATTTCCCGGCGGACCGTCACATTGATTCCATTCTTCTCCAGATATGCCTTAAATGCCTCAATCGCCTTCCGGTCAGACTGGCGGTAGTCACGCTCCTTGATCGGATTGACCGGGATCAAATTCACATGGCCATGCATATGTTTGATCAGGGCGGTCAGGGCTTTTGCTTCATCCAGATTATCGTTAACCCCGCTTACCAGGCTGTATTCAAAGGTCAGGCGGCGCCCGGTTTTCTCAAAATAAGTCTGGCAGGCCGCCAGGATATCTTTTAAGGCATAACGGTTTGCGATCGGCATCAGCGTCTTTCGCACCTCATCATTCGGAGCGTGCAAAGATAATGCCAGCGTGATCTGGACATCTTCTTCTGCCAGCTTTAAGATTCCCGGCACAATGCCGCAGGTCGACAGTGTAATGTTTCTCTGGCTGATGTTCAATCCGTTTTCGTCGGTGATCATGCGGATGAACCGGATCACATTGTCGTAGTTGTCCATCGGCTCACCGGAACCCATGATGACAATGTTGGAAACGCGTTCCCCGGTCAGAGACTGGATCCGGTAGATCTGGTCCAGCATCTCTGCCGGTGTTAAGTTCCGCTCCAGACCGTCTAAGGTAGAAGCACAGAAGCGGCAGCCCATGCGGCAGCCTACCTGGGACGAAATGCACACGCTGTTTCCATGGTGGTACTGCATCCACACGCTCTCAATGACATTGCCGTCTGCAAGCCGGAACAGATATTTTCTGGTCCCGTCAATCTGTGAGATCTTTACATCAGCCGGATACAGCGCCGTCAGAAAAAACTGCTCTTTCAATTTTTCACGGAGTGGCTTAGAAAGATTGCTCATCTCATCAAACTCTGTCACCAGCTTCTGATGCAGCCACTGGTAAATCTGTTTTGCCCGGAAGGGCTTATCTCCCATCTGCCGGATGCTTTCTGTCAGCTCCTCCAGCGTCATGGACTTGATATCTTGCTTTTCCATAATCTATTATCTGCTTTCTTTATTGCTGTTCACGCATGCGTGCCCGGCAACAGGATTTTGTGGCTGCTTTCCATTGTCCGCAGCCGCGTCATGTTACAGTTTTCTCCGAAATGCGGAGATAAAGAATCCATCGCACGGATACTTGCCCGGCAGCAGCTGGATATAACCGTCTTTCATGGTTTCTTCGCTTACCTGGCTGCCAAATGCCCCCTCAATGCTTACCGGTTCAAACGGGAAATGCTCTAAAAACCAGGCACGCTGGTCTTCATTTTCCAGATGGTCGACCGTGCAGGTGCTGTAGATCAGCTTCCCGCCCGGTTTTACATACTTCCAGACCACCGACAAAATATCCTTCTGAAGGTCTGCCAAGTCTTTTAAGTCCTCTTCTGTTACCTGGTACTTGATATCTGGCTTTTTCCCGATGATGCCAAGACCGGAGCAGGGCAGATCTGCGATCACAATATCTGCCTTTTCTTCCCAGGATGGATCCTCCAAAAGGGCATCCCAGACCTCCGCCCGGATATTGGTAAATCCGGTGCGGCGGATGTTATCTTCTACCAGTAAGATCTTGTTCTCGGTTAGATCCCTTACGACAACCTGTCCGGTTCCCGCAAGCTTATCTGCAATGTGCAGGCTCTTTCCGCCCGGCGCACCGCACACATCCAGAACCACATCGCCTTGCTTCGGGTCTGCCACCTCTCCCACAAAGGAGGAGCTGACATCCTGCACGGTGATCCATCCTTTCCGGAATGCCTCTAAAGCATCCAGATAGTCGTAGCCGGAAAGAAAAAGTGCATGGTTCGCAAGCGGATTTTTCTGAGCCGTTGCTCCATCCTTTTCGAGACTTGTAAGGATCTTCTCCATGGAGGCACGGTCCAGATTGCAGCGCACCGAAGTCGGACGTTCCTCTAAAAATGCCTTCATGATCCCTTCCACGGTTTCTGCCGGATACTGCTGCTTCCACAACTCAATAATCCAGTCCGGCATGGAATACTTTCTTTCCCAGTCCGTAAATACGAAGGTTTCTTTCTCTCTTGCCACGGTGCGCAAAACACCGTTTACAAAGCCTTTCAGGCCATGAAACTTACGCTTCACCGCAAGCTTCACAGCCTCGTCGCACACTGCGCTGTCCGGGATCCGGTCCATCTTTAAAATCTGGTACACCGACATGCGGAGAATAGTTCGGATCACGGGTTTCATTTTCTTTACTTTTGTCTTGGAACACTGGTCAATGACCGCATCGATGGTAAGGAGATACTCAATCGTTCCTTCCGTCACGCGGGTAATGAACGCACGGCTCTGCTTTTCCAGATACTGGTGCTTATCCAGTGCTTTTTTTAATACTACATGGCTGTAACCGCCATATTCCAGTATTTCCATTAAGATATCCAGGATCAGTTCCCGCTCTTTGGTCGGGCCGTTCTGCTTAATCATTTCGTCTGCGTCCTCCAAACAGGATGATCAGCCGCATAAGCTGTAAGATGGAAGCTGCCGCAGCTGCCACATAAGTCAGGGCTGCTGCCCCCAGTACTCTTTTTGTGCCGCTCACCTCATCGCCCTGCAAAATTCCAAGACTGTCCAGAAGATTTGCGGCTCTCGAAGAAGCATTGAACTCTACCGGGAGGGTGATGATCTGGAATAAGACTGCCAGGACAAACATCCAGATGCCGATCTCGATAAACGGAGTCAGTCCGATAAAGAACCCAAGGATGATGAGCGGCAGGGAAATCTTGCTTCCAAAGTTTGCGATCGGCACGAACGCGGAACGCAGGCGCAGCGGTGCATAGCCCACATTATCCTGGATCGCATGTCCGCACTCATGTGCCGCAACGCTTACTGCTGCAACGGAAGTACTGCCATACACCGATTCCGATAAATTCACGGTTTTCGTCCGCGGGTCATAATGGTCGGTAAGCTGTCCGCGCACCGGCTGGACCGTAACGTCGTAGATTCCCTGGGACTGCAAAAGACGTTTTGCCGCCTCCGCGCCGGTCATACCGGTCATACTGCGCACGCGGGAATAACGCTGAAACGTACTGTTTACTTTTGAAGATGCCCACATGGAGAGCAGCGCTCCAATATAAACAAGGATCATTGTAGGATCAAAAAGGCTGTAGCCCAGCCCGTAGTAACCACCATACATGATTACTCACTCCTTTCCATCATAGAACCGACTGCCACCTGGTATCCCCTGAGGAATGCCGCGGTATCCATCCGCTTCTTTCCTTCCAGCTGCAGACTGGTCACGCACAAAACACCTGCTCCGGTCTGAATTTTTAAACCCTCGTCGGATGCACTGATCACGCTGCCGCAGGGAAACTTCACGTCCGGATCCGGAAGTACTTTTGCTTCCCAGATCTTTAACATTTTTCCATTCCATCTGGTAAACGCACTCGGCCACGGATTTAAGCCGCGCACCAGGCGTTCAATGGAAACCGCATCCATAGTCCAGTCAATATCGCCCATGGATTTGGAAATTTTCTTCACGTAGGTTGCCTTCTCATGGTCCTGAGGCACCGGGGTGATCTCACCCTTTTCCAGCTTACTTAAGGTAGAAAGGATCAGGTCTCCGCCAAGCAGGCTCAAACGGTCAAACAGACTTCCGCCGGTTTCCTCCGGGTCCAGTTTCACAACGGTTTTCTCCAGCATGTCGCCGGTATCCATCTCGACATCCATCATCATGGTGGTGATTCCGGTTTCCTCGTCACCGTTAATGACTGCCCACTGGATCGGGGCTGCGCCGCGGTATTTCGGCAGCAGGGATGCGTGAATGTTGACACAGCCGTATTTCGGCAGCTCCAGAAGACTCTTCGGCAGGATCTGCCCAAACGCAATCACAACCATAACGTCCAGGTTTAATGCACGCATCTCGTCCACAAATGCCTCATCCCTTGCGCGCACCGGCTGGTACACCGGGATGTTGTGCTGCAAAGCGCATTCTTTTACCGGTGACATATGGATTTCCTTGCCACGGCCCTTTGGCTTATCCGGCTGGGTTACCACACCAACCACCTCATGCTCGGAAGCAACTAATGCTTCCAGTGTCGGCACCGAAAAATCCGGTGTTCCCATAAATACAATTCTCATATGCTTATTCTTCCTCCGGTTCTGCAGTTACATCCATCAGCTCGCCTTCCACTAAATCTACATAGAGTTCTCCGTGAAGGTGTGCACACTCATGGCAGATGCAGCGTGCTAAAAGTTCTTCGCCCTCTAACTCAAACTGCTCCATGTTCTCGTCATAAGCGCGTACCACAACGTGGTTCGGACGGGTTACCATGCCAGCCTTTCCCGGCACGCTCAGGCAGCCCTCCTGACCGGTCTGGCTTCCACTCTGCTCGATGATCTCCGGGTTGATGAGCACATACTGGTTGCCGTCATCCACATCCATGACTACAATCTGCTTTAACACGCCAACCTGCGGTGCCGCAAGTCCCACGCCGTTTGCCTCGTACATGGTCTCAAACATGTCCTCGATCAGCTCTGCGATACGCGGGGTGATCTCCTTTACCGGTTTGCATTCCTTTCTTAAAATATCGTCTCCAATGGTTCTTACCTGTCTGATTGCCATTTATCTGTTCCTTTCTGTATTCGTTCGATAGTATAAGTCATTTTCTGCTTATCGGGTCGGCATCCGTGACGCGTCCCCTGATTATTTCCGCTGCAGTTTACGTGAAATCGCACTGCAGGGTTAGTTTTTTACAGCTTTCTGTTTCATCCCAGCGCATTTTGACATACTTCTGGATTTTTATTAGTATATCATAGTTTTCCTGTTTCATATATAAAATTTTTCTGTAAATATCATTAACTTTGTACACCGGTGCCGGAACCGGCCCGATGATCTGGGTCTGTTCTTCAAAGTGTTTCCGCACAGAAGCGGCAATGGCCTCCATGATCCGGGTCATCAGCTCCTCATTTTCCCCTGCCACCTGCATGCTCAGCATATGACAGGCCGGAGGGTACTGCATCAGCCTGCGGTAGCCCATCTCCTGCTTAAAAAAGCTCTCATAATCCTGCGAGGTGGCTGTCTGGATGCTGTAATGCTCCGGCATATAGGTCTGGATCAGTGCAATTCCAGCTTTTCTGCCGCGTCCCGCACGCCCTGCGGCCTGCACTAAAAGCTGGAACGTCCGCTCCGCTGCGGTGTAGTCCGGCGCATACAATGAGACGTCGGCTGCGAGTACACCAACCAGTGTCACGCCCGGAAAATCATGTCCTTTTACGATCATCTGGGTGCCGATCAGGATATCGGCTTTGCCCTTTGCGAATGCGGACAAAATCTTTTCATGACCGCCTTTTTTTGAGGTAGTGTCCAGATCCATCCGGAGAAGCTTTGCCTCCGGAAACATCTGCGCTGCCATCTCCTCAATCTTCTGGGTGCCGATGCCAAAGCCCGCCAGATACGGAGAACCGCAGTGCGGGCATTTCTTCGGCATCGGAATCTGGTATCCGCAGTAATGGCACACCAGCCGCTGATGGTTATGAAGTGTCAGGGACACATCGCAGTGCGGGCATTTTAATGCCTCGCCGCAGCTTCTGCAGGAGACAAAGCTGGAATATCCGCGCCGGTTGATAAACAGCATCACCTGTTCTTTTTTCGCCAGCCGGTCTTTGATCAGCTCCTGCAGACGCAGGCTGAAGATGGACTTATTTCCGGCTTCCATCTCTTTTCGCAGATCCGCGATCTCCACAGCAGCCAGCTCACTTCCTGCCTTGGCACGTTTTTTCAGGGTAAACAGGCGGTAGATTCCTGCCTGTGCCTTTGCGTATGCCTCCACAGACGGCGTGGCAGAGCCCATGACAAAGGCGGCTTCGTTTAACTCTGCCAGCTTTTCAGCCACCTCCCTGGCATGATACCGGGGCGTGGTCTCGCTCTTATAGGCACCTTCATGCTCCTCGTCCAAAATGATGAGACCCAGATTCGGAAACGGCGTAAACAATGCCGACCGGGCACCGATCATAATATCCGTCTCGCCCTTTCTCGCCCGCTCAAACTGGTCGCATTTTTCTCCCGCGGAAAGCCGGGAATGCATGACACAGATCCGGCTTCCAAACCGGCTGTAAAACCGGCTCACCGTCTGGTAGGTCAGGGCAATCTCCGGGATCAGCACGATCACCTGTTTCTGTTGTTTTAACACATGGTCGATCATCGCCATGTAAACCTCGGTTTTTCCGCTTCCGGTAACACCATGGAGCAGACACGGAGTGCGGTCTCCGGTATCGCAAGAGGAGCAGAAGGCATCCACAACTGCCTGCTGTTCCGGATTCAGTACAACCGCAGAGCTGTTTCCTGCTGCTGGTACTGTGTTTTCTGCTCCTGCTGCATTTCCTGCGTCTGCCGCATTTGCGCTGGTTCCAGTCTTGTTTTCGTCCTGCAGACTCGTTCCGGGCAACTGCGGCATCCCGGTCATGGTTTCCACAATCTTTTTATTGCGGGCCTTCACCTTTTTTTTCACCGGAAGCACGGTTTTTAATGCCTGATTCATGGTGGAGCCGTACTGCTCTTTCATCCACCAGGCCAGCTCAATGAAACGGCTGTCTGCCGTAATGCTCTTTTCCGTGACTCCGATGATTTCTTTGATCTTATCTTTATCATAATCCGGCTTGTCGGTGAGTTCCACCACATAGCCGGTCCGTTTTCTGTTTCCTGAACCAAAAGGGACGCAGACCTGCACCCCGACACGGATCTGCGGCAAAAGCGCCGGCGGGATCCGGTACTGGAATACCCGGTCTACGTCTTCATGGGAAATATCTATGATAATACTGGCATATTGTTCTGCCATAAATACTCCTGTCTTTTGAGGTCTTACGACCCATGTTTTCATTCCTGCCCGCACAAAACCGGGCAATTCTTTGTGCAGCTGGCTATCATGCTTCTTTCATTACTCTTCACGTGCTGCGCAAACAGTAATTTTTTACTCAGCCAGCAGCTTTGCCGCCACCTCGCCCAGGCGCATGCTGTTGGAGCCCTTCAAGAGCACGCAGTCACCCGTCTGAAGCTTTGCTTTTAAGGCATCTACCATTGCTTCTTTCTGGTTTTCATCAAAATGCAGGTATTCTGCCTTCATACCGGCACGCTTTGCGCCTTTTTCAATCTGAAGGGCAAGCTCTCCGTATGTAAATAATACATCCACCGGATGCGATTTCATCCAGCTTCCTACCTCATAATGGAATTTGGCAGAATCCGGTCCCAGCTCCTTCATATCGGCAAGGACTGCAATCCGGCGCCCTTTTGCTTTCGCCTCTAACACCTCAAGTCCTGCTTTCATGGAAACCGGACTTGCGTTATAGGTATCATCGATGACTATGACCCCGTTCTTTTCCGCGATCTGCTGACGGTTTTTAAAGCCGGTAAACGCAGCCAGAGTCTTCACAGCATCAGAAAGCGGAACTCCGCTCAGATCTGCCACAGCCAGTGCTACCATCGCATTTAACACGTTGTGACGGCCCATAATGCTTAATCGCACCATGTATTTTTCCCCGCGGCAGTTTGCTGTGAACACCGGATACCCGTCTTCACTGCGGATATCCTCCGCGCGGTACTCCGAATTTTCCCCGGTTCCATAATAGACGGTACGGCATCCTGCTTTTGCTTTTGTCTCCTTTAGCAGCGGGTCATCCCCGTTTAAGAAGAGAATGCCGCCTTCCTTTAAACCATCCTGAATGGTCAGTTTTTCGCGGTAAATATTCTCCTGGCTTCCAAGCTGCTCAATATGGGTAATGCCGACATTGGTGATCACCGCCATATCCACCTGTGCGATCTTCGCGATCACGGTCAGCTCTCCCGGCATGCTCATGCCAAGCTCTAAGACACCGATCTCATCCGCAGAGGTAATCTCGGACAGCGTGATCGGCACACCGACCTGGCTGTTGGAGTTACCCGGGGTCTTGTAAACCCGGTATTTTGCAGAAAGTGCTGCTGCCACCATCTCACGGGTGGTTGTCTTTCCGACACTTCCGGTAATGCCGATGAGCGGCAGACTTAAGTGGCTGCGGTAATAGCGGCCAATCTCCTGCAGTGCCTTTTTGGTGTCGGCCACCCGGATCCACGCATGATCTGCATCCTCTGCATGATCGTGCTCGGAGGTCAGCACCGCCACAGCTCCTGCGCCAAAGGCCTGCTCGATAAAGCGGTGGGCGTCTACCTTTTCGCCGATGAGCGGCACAAACAAGTCGTTGCCCTTCATGGTTCTGGAATCAATGCTCAGATGCTCCACCGGATGATTCTCATCCCCGCATAAAAGCGTTCCATTTACTGCTGTTACAATATCCTTTACCGTTATCTTTTCCATGTCCGGTTCTCTTTTCTGTTTCTATTTTTTACATGCTGCCATTCTGGCAATGCTCTATGTCATTTTTACATACAGCATGTTTCGCAATGCCATGCCATTTTCCATCATGGATTCTGCATGCGTTTTACTGCAAGGTCTTCACAACCTCTTCCACCACGGCGCGGTCCAAAAACGGATAACGCACTCCGTTAATCTCCTGATAATCCTCATGTCCCTTACCGATGATGGCAATCATATCTCCCTGCTCGGCATGGGTGATGCTGTAGGTAATGGCTTCCTTCCGGTCCGGGATTTCGATGAATTTTCCGCCGGTTTTCTCGATGCTGCCGCGGATATCCGCAATGATATCCTCCACCTTCTCAAAGCGGGAGTTATCTGCGGTAATGATGGAAAGATCTGCCATGCGGCCGCCGATCTCACCCATGGAATAACGGCGGTCTTTTGAGCGGTTTCCACCGCAGCCAAATACAACCACCAGGCGCTTCGGATGATACTCCCTGAGCGTTTCGAGAAGGCTTTCCATGCTGACTGCATTGTGGGCATAATCCACAATCACACAGCATTTTTCGGAGGTATAGACAATCTCCATACGGCCGTTAATCTTTAAATGCTCCAGGGCATGCTGCAGCTTATCTGCCGGAACGCCCACCCAGAGCGTAACTGCTGCTGCCGCCAGCGCATTGTATACATTAAACTTGCCAGGGATGCTGACACGCACCGGGATCTGATGCTCGCCCTTGATGTCAAACTCCACGCCAACAAAATCCGGCTCGGAGACATAGTGGATGTTCTCTGCCTGGAAGCCTGCTCCCTCTTTTAAGCCAAATCCGGTCCACGGACACGGGATATCCTTTACAATTTCCTCGATATGCTCATCATCGACATTGACCAGGGCACGCTTACTCTGCGCAAAAAGCTGCTTTTTATAGTATAAGTACTCCGCAAAATCCGCATGCTCATCTTTTCCGATATGATCCGGGGAAATGTTGGTAAACAAGCCGTAATCAAACTGGATGCCTGCGACCCGGTGCATCTTCATTGCCTGGGAGGAAACCTCCATCACGCAGCACGCACAGCCCTCTTCCACCATTTTTGCAAAATAGCGGTGCAGATCATAGGATTCCGGCGTCGTGTTCACAGTCGGGAAATGCTCCTCGCCGATGTAGACACCGTTGGTTCCGATCATGCCGGTTTTCTTTCCGGCTGTCTCCAGAATCGTCTTGATCATGTGGGTGGTCGTTGTCTTTCCTTTGGTTCCGGTGACACCGATCATGGTCAGCTTGCGGGAAGGATAGCCAAACCGTGCTGCCGATAAAAGCGCCAGTGCCTCCCTGCCATTTGCTGTCTCCACGACCGTCACATCTGCCGGTGCCTCTACTGCATGCTCAGTCACAAGCACCTTCACACCCGCATCCGTTACCTGTCCCACAAAATCATGGGAATCGATCTTTGTTCCTTTCATGCAGACAAATACAGCTCCCGGAGCCGCTTTTCTGGAATCGTATACGACTTCGTTTACTTCCACGTCCAGGCTTCCCTGTACCAGCTTGTAAGAAAGTCCCTCTAACCAGTCTCTTATCGTCATACTCTTCGTCTATCCTTTCCACACGTTTTTGTTTTCTGTCCACGCATGCACGACATACAATCCTGCTGCCCCGCATGCATGTTTCATGCCTGCAATCCGGCCTGTGCCAGATTACAGGCGTTTTTTCTAGAACAGTCCGGTAATCACGCCGTTTTCATCGACATCGATGCCGTCTGCAGCCGGTTTTTTCGGAAGTCCCGGCATGGTCATGATCGCGCCGGTCAGAACAACCACAAAGCCTGCGCCTGCGGAAACATAAGCATCGCGCACATTGATGGTGAATCCGGCCGGGCGTCCCAGCCTGGTCTGGTCATCAGACAGGGAATACTGGGTCTTTGCCATGCAGACCGGAAGATTGCCAAAGCCCATCTCCTCGATGCGTGCCAGGGCCTTAGATGCTGCCGGAGCGTAGGAAACGCCGTCTGCACCGTAGATCTCGGTGGCAATAGTCTTGACCTTATCCTTTAAGCTCATCTCATCCGGGTACAGGGCATGGTAATGGCTCTCCTTGTTTGCCAGAGTCTCCAGCACTTTGTTTGCCAGGGCTTCACCGCCCTCGCCGCCTTTTGCCCATACCTCAGAGAGCGCGAATTCACAGCCGCGTGCCTCGCAGAAATCGCGGATGAATGCGTACTCTGCCTCGGTATCGGTCACAAAGGAGTTTAAGGTTACTACAACCGGAACACCAAACTTCTGCAGGTTCTCGATGTGCTTCTCCAGGTTTACGATACCTTTCTTCAGCGCATCCAGATTCTCTGCCGCCAGTTCCGTCTTCGGCACACCGCCGTTGTACTTTAATGCACGCACGGTTGCCACCAGAACAACTGCATCCGGCTTTAAGTCTGCCTTGCGGCACTTGATGTCCATGAACTTCTCTGCACCCAGATCTGCGCCAAAGCCTGCCTCGGTTACCACGATATCCGCCAGCTTTAACGCGGTCTTGGTCGCACGCACGCTGTTGCAGCCATGTGCGATGTTTGCGAACGGTCCGCCGTGTACCAGGGCACCGGTATGCTCCAGGGTCTGGATCAGGTTCGGCTTGATGGCATCCTTTAACAGCGCTGCCATTGCTCCTACTGCATGCAGCTGTGCTGCAGTAACCGGCTCTCCGGCATAATTATATGCAACGATGATCTTGCCGAGACGCTCTTTCAAGTCGTTCATATCGTTTGCCAGGCAAAGGATTGCCATGATCTCAGAAGCAACCGTGATCACGAAATGATCTTCACGCACAACACCATCTGCCTTTGCGCCAAGGCCTACCACAACATTGCGGAGTACACGGTCGTTCATATCCAGACAGCGTTTCCAGAGGATCTGTCTGGTATCGATCTGAAGGGCATTGCCCTGCTGGATATGGTTGTCTAACAGTGCTGCCAGTAAGTTATTCGCGGATGTGATCGCATGGAAGTCTCCGGTGAAGTGAAGGTTTAAATCCTCCATCGGAACAACCTGGGCAAAACCGCCGCCTGCTGCTCCGCCCTTAATGCCAAAGCACGGTCCAAGGGACGGCTCACGCAAGGCGATCATGGTCTTCTTGCCAAGTCTTGTAAGGGCATCTGCCAGACCGATGCTGGTCGTGGTCTTGCCCTCGCCTGCCGGAGTCGGGTTGATCGCAGTGACCAGAACCAGCTTTCCGTCCGGACGGTCCTTCACCTGCTGCCACAGCTCATCGGTGATCTTTGCCTTGTACTTGCCGTACAGTTCCAGATCATCCTCAACGATTCCATAGCTCTCTGCAACCTCTTTGATTGGAAGCTTTACCGCCTCCTGCGCGATTTCAATATCTGTCTTCATATCCAGTATCCTCCCTTTCTTTTTCCTGTGGTCTGAATGAAACTGTCAGCTGTTGATCTCCTGTCTGCACGCAATGCGCCGGCAGCCTGTACCGTTTCATCCTGGGTTAAATGATCTGGTCAAATTCTTCCATAGTCATAAGGACTTTACGGGGCTTTGTTCCCTCTTCCTCGCCGACCACACCGGCCTCCGCCAGCTGGTCCATGATCCTTGCGGCACGGTTGAATCCGATCTTGAACATACGCTGCAGCATACCAATGGATGCCTTTTCTTTTTCTATTATGAAACGGCCGGCCTGCTCAAAGTACTCGTCCCGGCTGTTAGACGGGCCGGAGCTTGTCGCAGAAGGAGCCGCGTTCATACTGTTTTCTACTTCCGGACTGTACTGGGCTGTCAATCCCTGCTCGGTTAAGAAGTCCACTACCTGCTGGACCTCCGAGTCGGAGACAAAGGCGCCCTGCACACGCTGAGGTTTCGGGAACCCCGCCGGATAAAAGAGCATATCGCCCTTTCCGAGAAGCTTCTCCGCACCGTTCATATCGATGATGGTACGGGAATCCACGCCGGAAGAAACGGAAAATGCGATTCTTGACGGTACGTTTGCCTTGATCAGTCCGGTAATGACATTGACCGACGGTCTCTGGGTCGCGATGACCAGATGAATGCCTGCCGCACGCGCCAGCTGGGCCAGACGGCAGATTGCATCCTCCACCTCGCCCGGAGCCACCATCATCAGATCCGCAAGCTCGTCCACGATGATGACGATCTGCGGCATCTTTTTCGGCTTGTCTGCGTCATCAATATCCTGAATCGTCTCAATCTTTGCATTGTAGCCTTTTAAGTCACGCACACCGTATTTCGCAAATTTCTTGTAGCGGTCTGTCATCTCGGCTACTGCCCAGTTCAAGGCACCGGATGCTTTCTTCGGATCGGTCACAACCGGAATCAGCAGATGCGGAATGCCGTTATATACGCTCAGCTCCACGACCTTCGGATCCACCATGATGAGCTTGACATCCTCCGGGTCAGCCTTGTAGATGATGCTCATGATAATCGTGTTGATGCAGACCGACTTACCGGATCCGGTCGCGCCCGCGATCAGAAGATGCGGCATCTTGGCGATATCGGTTACCACGACCTGACCGCCGATATCCTTTCCGACTGCGAAAGCCAGTCTGGACGGATGCTTCTGGAACGTATCGGACTCCAGAAGATCGCGCAAGAATACGGATGTCTTCTCTTTATTCGGCACCTCGATACCCACTGCAGACTTGCCCGGGATTGGTGCCTCAATACGGATATCCTCTGCCGCCAGGCTCAGCTTAATGTCATCGGCAAGTCCGACGATCTTGCTGACCTTTACGCCCTGCTCCGGGTGCAGCTCATATCGGGTGACGGAAGGTCCACAGCTGATATTGGTCACGGTAACGCCAACGCCAAAGTTGCGCAGCGTCTGCTGCAGCTTCACTGCAGTTTCCCGGTATTCCTGCTCCGAGTAACCGCCAGGATTCCGGCTGCCACGCTTTAACAGGCTAAGCGGCGGATAAATATATGGTTTTTTCGGCTGTTCTTCCTTTTCCTGGATCTTCTGCTGTAGTGCAGCTTCGCTGTCGGCCTGCTCGGCCTCGCGTTTTGCTGTCTCCGCCTTTTTTGTGGATTCCAGTTTCTTCTGAAGGGCCTCCGTATCGGTCTCGATGACCTTGCCTCCCGCAGTGACCACATGTTTGCTTTCCTCCGGAATCGCAAAGTCGGTGTTCTGCTCCGTTTTTACCGTGTAAGCCACATCCGGCTCCGGGAGGTACTCCTCCGGGGCAGGCTCCGGCATGTACGGAGATGGCTCCTGCATCCGCTGCACTGGCTCCGGCTGTGGTTCCTGCACGGTCTCCCACATCTGCTGCGCTGATTCTGTCTGCAATTCCTGCCCGGTTCCCTGTGCCGGTTTCTGCACCCGGTTCAGCGTCGCATTTTCTGCGGAAGCTGCCTGGACTGCTTTCGTCTGCTCCTGCTGCATCTTCTGTCCGTTCCGCATTTCAGCTTGCTGCTGCGCATAAGGATCTGCTGTATACGAATTTTCTGTGTATGGATTCTCTGTATATGTATCCGGCTCATCCCACGGAGCCACATCCTCGTAAGTATCCGCTTTCTCTGCCCGGTCCGTTTTCACTGGCCCGTCAAGCTTTCTTGCACCGCCGGTGAAAACCTCCCCGGCTTCTTCAAAGCGCCCAAAGCCAGACTCGGTCAGTTTTCTGGCTGCAGCCTCCAGATCGTAATCATCCTCCGGCTCCGGCGGTACCACTTCCCCGGCCGGAAGATTGGTTGAATAAGCAGGAACATCCGGCTTTTCATCCCGGTATTCATCCGGCATGGAAATACTTCCGGTAAACACGTCTGCCTGGTCCGGTGTCTGCCGCTTCGGACGCGGACGGCTTGCAGCATGCTCTGCCCTTCCACGGGTGCCATAACTTTCACCATAGCTGCCGCTATCGCTGTCACCATAATCATAGCTGTCATCGTAATGTTCCGCATGACCGTCAGCATAGTTGTCATGATAGCCGCTGTCATGATTGTCGGCACTGCCATCATCATAGCCGTTATCATAATCATCCTCGTAACGCTCGCCGTAATCTGCTTCTGGATCTTCCTCCAGGTACTCGTCTTCTTTCGCCGGCAGATACGTGGAACCAAGATTCACGCCGCGCACCCGCTGTTCTTCACGAAGTTTCCTGCGCTCTTCCTGGCGCTCCGCATGGATTTCCCGGCGGCGCTCCATGTCCTCCCTGGCATACTGATAAGCAGCATCACTGTGATGCTTCACCGCCTTCACAAACGAACGCCCGGTGATGCACACCATACACAGGATCATGCCAACTGCCAGAATCAGAAATGCACCAATGCTTCCAAGCACAGAACGGAGTACACCAAACAAAAGTCCTCCGGCCAGTCCTCCACCCATGCCGGATGCCGCAGACAGACGGTAATATTCCAATATTCCCTTTCCTGCCTCTGGCTGCTGTCCAAAAATCATCTGCGAAAAACCGCAGAGCAGAAAAAACGCTGCTGCCGAAGCAGCATTCTTGTGCAAAGCCACACGGTTTCCGCGGTTTGCCTGGTAAAAACAGGTTCCTACGAACAGCACCAGCGGGGCAATGTAGCCAGGTAAGCCAAACAGCCCAAGCTGGATGCTTCGCAAAAAATCACCCGCAAAGCCGCAAAGATGGAAATTGCTCAAAAATAAAAGCACTGCCGCCGCGAAAGACCCAAGAACGATCACCTCTGCGCGTACCAGGCCTTCCTCCTCTGGCAGCGGCTCCGGTTCCTGGAGCTGTCTCGCTCTTCCAGCTTTTTTTCTGCTGTTTGCCGCGTTTTTCGCCCCGGTTCCTGCTGATTTCCGGCTGCCTGTTGTTCTTGCTGTTTTATCTGAATTTACTTTGTTTTGTTGTTTCTTCGCTGCCACAAAAATCCAGCCTCCTCTTTCCCAATGTTCTTAGTATACAAAAAATTATCAGGAAATGCAAGACGCCCATCCTTCTTCAATTTTCCGGTACAGATACCCAAGTGCCTCCCGGATCCCCCCGACCTCATCGATGAGTCCGGCTTTTACGGTTTCACTTCCTACCAGCACCGTTCCCAGGTCCCGGGTCAGCATTTCCGTATTCAGCATCAGCTGCTTCACCTGGTCATACGCGATCTGCGCATGGTCGCTGACAAAGGTCAGGATCCGGTCCTGGATCATTTCAAAATACTCGTAAGTCTGTGATGCTCCGATCACCGTTCCGCTCATGCGCACCGGATGCACCATCATCGTCCCGGTCGGGACAATAAAAGAGTGATCGGTCGAAACTGCAAGTGGTACCCCGATGGAATGGCTGCCGCCCAACACCAAAGAAACGGTTGGCATGGAAAGGGACGCGATCATCTCTGCAATGGCAAGCCCTGCATCCACATCCCCACCGGACGTATTCAGAAGAACCAGCAAGCCTTCCACACTGTCATCATCCTCCAGCTCGGCAAGCCTGGGCAGAATCTGATCGTATTTTGTAACCTTCGTATTTCCGGACAGATTTTCGTGCCCCTCTACTTCCCCGATGATGGAAAGCAGATGGATTTTATGTTTGCCATTTCCACCATCCAGCGTAGCCTGCGCATAGTCCAGACCAAACGCTTCATTTCCGCCGTTCTGGACCCGCTCGCCTCCATTTTGCATTCGTTCCATTCCATTCACCGGCACATCTGTTTTTTCCCTTTTCCTGGCATTTTCTTCGTTCATGCTATTGACTTCAGATATTTGTTTTCCACCATCTTCCGCATTCCACTTTTCTGTCTGTTTGTTTCTATTTTTCATTTTCCGTTTACCCATCTGTGATTTCATTCCTTTCTGCCTGCAGGCATTGACAAAATTCTTTTACACACCAACTGTGCTTGGAATTTTCCATACTGAACATCCTTGCTACAAATCATCATCATAATCCAATATTCCCCATAACTTAGGAAGTATTCGCATTTTTACTGGAAATACGCTATACTAAACACAGTTCTGGCATTCCTGTTTCCATATTCAGATTTCACAGACTGCCGGAAAACTTGACATTTCGAAACGTATTCAAAATAAAACACGGAGGACTTCTTATTATGTCAGATTATACCGTCAGCAGAATATCTCCCACCGATAAACGCGCTGTGCGCCAGATGGACGCCCTATTGGAAAAAGAAGGAATCGAGCGAGACAAAAATCTCGATTACAGCATCGGTCTGTTCGACGATGACTACAACCTGGTTGCAACCGGTTCCTGCTTTGCCAACACACTGCGCTGCATGGCTGTCTCCTCGGAACATCAGGGCGAAGGTCTGATGAACCAGGTGATCTCGCATCTGATCGAGTACCAGTACAGCCGCGGCAACACCAGTCTCTTCTTATATACTAAATGTAATACTGCCCGCTTTTTTGGTGATCTTGGATTTTACGAAATCGCACGGGTCGAAGGAAAAGTTGTCTTTATGGAAAACCGCCGGACCGGCTTTGCTGATTATCTGAAACGATTGCAGAGTGAAACAGACGCTTTCTTGGCAAACCAGAGCAAACCAGTTGCATTGACGCAAACAGATTGTCATGGAACTTTCCGCGATAGAAACGACACAGATGCCTCGACGACATCCGGCGCACAAAGAATCGGTGCCGTTATCATGAACGCAAATCCATTCACACTCGGTCACCGTTACCTGATCGAGCAGGCGGCTGTTTCGGTAGACCTGCTCCATGTATTTGTTGTCTCAGAGGATGCTTCCCTGGTTCCATTCTCCGTCCGCAGACAGCTGGTTGCAGACGGCTGCGCAGACCTTTCCAATGTGATCTGCCACGAGACCGGTCCTTACATGATCTCCAATGCGACCTTCCCGTCCTACTTTTTAAAGGACTCCGACACGGTCATCCGCTCTCATGCCAAGCTCGATATCCAGGTGTTTTTACGCATTGCCAATGCTCTTTCCATCACAGACCGTTTTGTCGGGGAAGAACCCTTCAGCCAGGTAACCGGCATCTACAACCAGGTCATGGCTGAGGAGCTGTCCGCCGCCGGCCTGACCTGCAATATCATTCCAAGGAAAGCCGACACAGATGGTGCCATCAGCGCGTCCGACGTGCGCTGTCTGATCAAAGACAGAGATTTTGAGGCATTAAAAAAGAAGGTGCCAGCATGCACCTTCCAATATTTCACCTCCGCAGCCGCCGAGCCTGTCATTCAGAAGATCCGGGCAGCCGCAGAGGTACGGCATTACTAATAGAAGAAATCCTGCATCTCTGATACGCACTGTGCGATATTGCTGCTTTACATCAGGGGAGCAAACAGCCGCAACACCTTTCCCGCGATTTTCTTCGGGATCGGATAATTTTTGCAGTCCTGCTGTGTGATCTCCTGGCACTGTTTTAAGGTTGCCTGAAAATCTGCCTCTGCCTGCTGCACGGCCGGATTCCGGTACAGATAAACTGCACATTCAAAATGCAGGTGCAGGCTCCGGTAGTCCATATTGATAGAACCAACCACCGCCTTGGTGTCATCGCTAGTAAATACCTTTGCATGGACAAAGCCCGGTGTATACTCATAAATCTTTACACCTGCCTGCAAAAGCTCCGCGTAGTAGGAACGCGCCAGCAGGTACGCATAAATCTTATCCGGGATGTGCGGCATGATGATGATCGTCTCAATGCCGCGCTTCGCCGCAAAGGTCAGCGACGTGATCATATCACTGTCCAGGATCAAATAGGGCGTCATCATATGCACATAGTAACGGGATTCATTTAAAATATCCATGTAAACGTGCTGTCCCACCAGCTCATTATCCAGCGGACTGTCCCCGTACGGCATCGCAAAGCCCGAGCGGTCCAGTCCTGCCGGGTACTGGTAATCTGGCTTGCACAGATATCTGGCATAATCATCCGCCTGGTGTTCCGTAATGTTCCACATCTGCAAAAACATCATCAGAAATCCGGTCACGGCATCGCCCTTTAACATGATCGCCGTATCCTTCCAGTGTCCAAAACGGACCTTCCGGTTGATATATTCGTCTGCCAGATTGATCCCTCCGGTGAATGCAGTATGTCCGTCGATCACCGTGATCTTTCTGTGGTCCCGGTTATTCTGTGCGGAAGAAAGGACCGGGCGCACCGGGGAGAACATCTTGCAGCGGATCCCATACTGCTCCAGCTGCTTCGGATACCCGTACGGTACTAAGGTCAGGCTGCACATCCCATCGTACATAAAGCGGACTTCCACACCGGATGCCGCCTTTTCTTTTAATATCTCCAGGATAGTGTTCCACATTTCTCCTTTTTCCACGATGAAATACTCCATGAAAATATAGCGCTCTGCTTTTTTCAGTTCTTCCAGAAGCACCGGATACATATCATCGCCCAATGGAAAATACTGTGCACTGGTGTTTTCCCAGATCGGATACCCGCCATATTCGTTCATATAATAAGCCAGCCGCGCTGTTCCGCGGCTTTCCCGGTACAGACGCTCCATAACCTGATGCTGCTGTTTTAAAAATGGTTTTGTTTCTTCGATATTTGCTTTCAGTCTCCGGTCGATCATTCTGGTTCCCGGCTGTGCCTCCACAAAGAGATAAAACAAAGCACCGAATACCGGAAATACCAGAACCGGGATGATCCAGGAAAGCTGGTAAGATGGATTCTGGTTTTTATTGATGATGTAGATCACAACAACTGCGCTTAAGCCTACAAAACCACCGTACAAGTAAAACACATGCTCACTCAGCCACTGAAAGCTGTAAAGCAGCGTAATAAACTGGATCAGAAGCGCTGTGATCACAAACGTGGTACGGCCAAAAATGACACGTAAAAAGCGTCCCCATGTCTTCTTTTTGGGCTTATGCAGCTCCCACTCTTCCTGAATATTCATCGTTTTATCGTCTCCTGTCTCTTTCTTGCTGTCCCAAGATGAATCTTGTCGCGTCCCACCTGCTGGACGGTGATCACTTCTCCCGTCTTCACTGGAACTCCCTTCGCAATCAGCCTTGTTTTCGAGTAATACTGGGTATCCACGGCTTTTCCATTTACACAGATTTTAGACCAGCTGTTAAATGGCCCGCCAAATATGATGACCTGATCCGTATTATGGACCGTTGTCCCCTGAATGACCGGGGTGACGCCAAATTCCAGTTTTGTTGCCTGATAGGGCGATTCCCCTCCATACACCTCGTGATCGCCATAAAGAATATCATACTGTAAAATCTGCATGGCATCCAGATATTCCTGCGTATCCGTATCATGCTGGTCTAAATGACGCTGGTGGAAACGGATCATGGTCCCCTCATGGATATCCAGCATGTTTAATACGTGGGCAGCAAGCTGGTAAGCTTCCACATCCCGTTTTACCACAGGAAGATTCACATTATTCCAGACAACATACTTGGTCTGGAAAAGTGAGCCATTCTCCATCTCCTCTGCCGTCCACTCAAACCCCGGCAAATGATCACCGTACATCACAAGAACGGTCGGCTCCATGCGTGTATTCAGCATATTAATCAGCTGCCCGATAAACTCATCCATCTCATGGATCTGCTCGCAGTAATATTCAAACGAAGGATACTTGCCATGTCCCTGCACGGAGATCGTGTATATAAAATCACTTCCCATGGTAGAATCCAGCACCTTTTCAATCTCCCCGACCAGGATCTTGTCTTTGCACCAGCCGGTCGGATTCCGCTCAATATCATACATATACTCGATCGGCGTAAAGGTATCAAAGCCAAGCTGGGAGAAGACCTTGTGGCGGTCATAAAACGTTGCTTCATTATTATGCACCGCATGTGCCTTATAACCCAGATTCTTCATATCAAATGCCATGCTCTCACACGATGTCTTCTGGAGAATCGTCTTATACGGGTACTCACCCGGTCCGAAGAAATCCAGATTCATGGCACTGATGCACTCAAACTCCGTATTTGCTGTTCCGGCGCCTACCGAAGGAACACTCAAATAACCAGATGGGAAATTCCGCTCCAGGAAATGGAACATCGGGATAGGATCTCCCTGTACCGGATTGTTCTTCCACAAAAGCGGATCAAAAAAAGATTCCAGCTGCAACATAATGATATTCGGGTAGCGGCCTTCTATGTTTTTTGCATCTTCGGTCTGGGTCTGCTCTTCGCTTTCCAGTTCCTCCACAGCCGCCTGATCATAGCTTTGCGGTTTCTCAATTCCGGTATTCAGAAGTGAATTGGAAAAACAATAGGCAAATCCATAATCCTTATAAGCCTGTCCGATATTTCCAAAATGAAGCGCCACTGCGCCTGTCGCAATGGAGAAATTTAAAACCCCCCAGATCACCAGCATGGAAACCGCCGATACACAGACCGATTCCGTCAGATTCACCTTCTGCTGGTCCACCGGCGCTTTTTTCCAGAGCACTGCACAAAATAAAATCGCGGCCACTGCAGCCACTGCCATCAGCACAATCTGCCACCAGGTCAGATACGTTGTCAGAAGTGTGGCTGCATACTTTACCAGGCGAAGGTCCGCTGCCGTAAACGGTGTGGTCCGGAATACCAGAAGAACACTGTTGGCAATCGCCATCGTCAGGCCAGTCACCACAAGCACAACCGCCAGAAACACCTTCCGCCTGGTAAAGAAAACCAGCAAAAACGGCGTCAGAAACAACAGACTGTTCAGCAAAAATACCAGCGGTGTATGCAAGGCAAATCCAATTCCACCGATCAGCGATTTCCGGTTCAATATTTCTGTTACTACGTTCAGTAAAATTGCCGTTGCAACCAAAATTCCCAGTATTTTCCACAGACGTTTCATAGCTTTATCTTCCGTTCCTTTCTATATCTGTCCTGTATCTATAACCGTACTTTTCATTTTAGCATACTCTGCGAGAAATCTACATAGTATTTTTTTATAAACGAGCAGGCAGAAGCAATTGAATTTTTTTGTGTTTTCTCCTATAATGAAGCGTATGTGGCTTTTTACGGTCAATGCAACAGTCCTGTTACAGTTCACGCATCGCGCAAACGCGATCACAATTGGCCGCAGAATTGTCACAAATTCATACAATTTTATACAGAAAAGTGAGGATATGTTATGACTGATACTCTGGTACAGGGTCTGGCTTCACTTCTCGGAGGAAAAGTATCCGGGGAAGCCATCATCTTTATCATCTCCATGATCCCGATCCTGGAACTGCGTGGCGGACTGCTTGCTGCATCTCCCGCTCTTTTGAATGTTCCGATCTTAAAGGCAATTCCAATCTGCATCATTGGAAACCTGCTTCCAATCCCGTTCATCCTTCTTCTCATCGAAAAGGTTTTAAACGGTATGGAGCGTGTACCGGGCTTAAGCAAAGTAGCAATCTGGGTTCGCCAGAAAGCTGACAAAAATAAAAGCCAGATTGAGAAATTCGGTTTCTGGGGTCTGGTTCTCTTTGTAGGAATCCCGCTCCCCGGCACCGGCGCCTGGACCGGCTCCCTGGTCGCAGCCCTGCTCCACATGAAATTCGGCAAAGCCATTGGCGCGATTCTTTGCGGAATCGTCATGGCCACCGTGATCATGTCCCTTTTATCCTACGGACTGCTTGGCGCACTCTTCGCCTAGTGGTACAAAAAAGCTCCCGCACCTGCTTTCGCAGGCCGGGAGCTTTTTTTCTGTTACAGCACAAGCCATTCCATCCGGAACTGACCCGCTCACGTCCGCCCCGGCGGACCGGGGATAGTCATGAACGATTTATATTGATTTCTTCACGAACGATTACTCGTTATCGTCACCGTACAGCTTAACCAGCTTGGTCAGGTACTCGTAACGCTCCTTAGCCTCTGCCTCGTTTCTAGCGAACAGGGTAGCTGCTCTCTCCGGATTCTTCATAGCCAGAGATGCGTAACGAACCTCGCCCTTTAAGAAGTCCTGATAGCCTTCCATGTTCGGAGCCTTGCTATCCAGGGTGAACTTCTTCTCAGCAGCCGGGTTGTAACGGAAGTTGTTCCAGTAACCGGTCTCAACTGCCAGTTTCTCCTCGGTCTGAGCTTTGCTCATGCCCTTCTTGATACCGTGGTTGATACACGGAGCGTAAGCCATGATCAGGGACGGACCCGGATATGCCTCTGCCTCAGCGATAGCCTTAACAGTCTGAGCATAATCAGCACCCATAGAGATCTGAGCTACGTATACATAACCGTAAGACATTGCGATGCTTGCAAGGTCTTTCTTCTTGGTCTCTTTACCGCCAGCTGCGAACTGAGCTACAGCACCAGTCTTGGTAGCCTTAGAGGACTGACCGCCGGTGTTGGAGTAAACCTCGGTATCGAATACCATAACGTTGATGTCCTTACCGGAAGCAAGGATATGGTCTACACCGCCGAAGCCGATATCGTAAGCCCATCCGTCACCACCGAATACCCACTGGGACTTCTTAGCCAGATAGTTCTTGTTAGCTACGATGTACTTGCAGGTCGGGCAGTCAATGCCTTCCAGAGCTGCAACTAACTTATCGGTAGCGGTACCGTTGGTAGCACCTACGGTGAAGGTATCTAAGTACTCTTTGCATGCAGCCTTAACTTCCTCAGAAGCGTTCTCGTTTGCTGCAACCTGCTCTACCTTCTCCTTTAACTCATCACGGATTGCGTTCTGAGCCAGTAACATACCGTAACCAAACTCAGCAGCATCCTCGAACAGGGAGTTATCCCATGCCGGACCCTGGCCCTTAGCATTTACGGTGTAAGGAGTAGACGGTGAAGAGTTACCCCAGATAGAAGAACATCCGGTTGCGTTGGAGATGTACATTCTGTCACCGAACAGCTGGGTGATCAGCTTAGCGTACGGAGTCTCACCACATCCAGCACATGCGCCGGAGAACTCAAGTAACGGCTGTTTGAACTGGGAACCCTTAACGGTGGTCTCTTTGAATTTAGCAACAACATCCTCTTTGATCGGCAGGGTTACTGCGTAATCAAAGGTCTTCTGCTCATCAAGGTGCTTGTCAAGCTTATCCATGGTAAGAGCCTTCTCGCCCTTCTTGCCAGGACATACGTTTGCACAAGAACCACAACCGGTACAGTCAAGTGCAGATACAGCGATGGTGAACTTGTACTGCGGCATACCGGTTAACGGTAAGGTAGCGCCCTCAACCTTAGCAGCCTCTTCCTCGGTCATAGCAACCGGACGGATTGCAGCGTGCGGGCAGACATAAGAACAGAAGTTACACTGGATACAGTTCTCGGAATTCCAAACCGGAACGTCTACAGCGATACCACGTTTCTCGAATGCTGCAGAACCGGACGGGGTATTACCATCTACATACTCTTTGAATGCAGATACCGGTAAGTTGTTACCTTCCTGAGCGCTGACTTTGGTCTGGATGTTGTTAACGAAATCAACAACGTCTTTTCTGTCGCCGGAAACGGTCTTGTAATCAAGTCCCTCATCCTCGCAGTTCTTCCAGCTCTCCGGAACCTCTACCTTAACAACGCCGGTTGCACCAGCATCGATAGCAGCCCAGTTCTTCTTAACAACGTCCTCACCCTTACGGCCGTAGGTCTTCTGAGCAGCAGCCTTCATCAGGTCGATTGCTTTCTCCTCCGGAATGATACCGGTCAGTTTGAAGAATGCGGACTGTAAGATGGTGTTGATACGGGTCGGGCCCATGCCGGTCTCGATACCGATCTTAACACC
>OHMN01000109.1_pt1 | contig 84183 bp, 90 predicted proteins | sample 1569361 | NCBI WGS metagenome assembly OHMN01 (sample SAMEA3541508, study PRJEB24748) | human gut metagenome | biome: human gut; feature: human-associated habitat; material: faeces | place: China | collected 2012
TAGCGGCATAAGTGAATATGCCTTGATTGGTACGGACAGCCAATCTTTTGGTCAGAAATGGGTAACTGTCACGACTGTTAGAAGCCACTTCCATAGAAACTACTGTACCGCATGGGAGGGGTAATTCACCATTTGATAATAATCATGTGTCAATTGAGAAAGATATTCTTTTCCAGCGGGTTCTAAATGATAGTAAACTCTGGTTTGGCGTTTCCCAACTTTAACCTGCCGATCAGAGATATATCCTTGATCTTGTAATTTATAAAGAATTGGATACATGGTACCTTCTGCAATTTTGATTTGTCCGTTTGTGATATCTTGTATGGATTGTGTTAGTTGGTATCCGTAACAGTCTTCTTTTTCTAGAATTTTTAAAAACAGCATTTCAATTTTATAAAAACTTTTCTTTGCCATATTTTCTCCACTACTTAATAAATTTTCTATGACTAATTGTAATATTATATATATGATAAAACAATACACAAATTATATAAGTAATAGTTGACAATAATACATAGAAAATTGTATAATAAAATAAATAATATATTAAATAATAAAGTATATAGTTAAACGTAAATTAACATAGTATTTATGAAATTAGAAAATAAAAAAGGGGGGGGTACGAAAAATAAGAATCGGTAAAAAATCCATACAATGAAGAAAATCCTGGATTATATTGTATGGAAGAAAAAGGGGTAACATAAACATAGAAGGTATTAAAGTAAATAAAGGAGGAATATGATAGGATCAAATCTAAACCAAAAATGATTGTAGCGTTTTTATTAATGAGTGCAATATTAATGATGTCTATTCAAACAAGTATGGCAACGGAAAAAGATATTATGAGTAACGATGTGATAAAACAAGCATTTGATAATAACGTGAATAAAATAAGTTGTATTCCAGAAACTATAGAAACGATAGAGGTATATGATTCGAGATTAGATGAAAAAGAAATTATTAAACCGCAGTCAGCAAAGGCTTCTTATGATTATTATAAAACATATCGAACAGGTGTTTCAGGTGCATATGGAGCGACAGGATATTCAAAACCATCTGTAACGGTATCTTCATGGTCAGCAAATAAAATGAAATTTAAAGGTACATGAAACTTACAGCTGGGGGAACATATACTATGACAGGAACTAAGACTATATCGTTACCATGATATATGGCTATGAGGAGGTGTTCATATGTCAACAAAAAATAATAAGCTTCGATTTATTGATGAAGAAAAAACAAAGGAATTACAAAAAGATTGGAAAGGATATGGAAAATCTCAAGTATTATTTGGAATTGTGGTTTTTGTGATTTTTGTGTTATCAGCATTATATTACTATATTTTATAGATTTTAAGTTTTTAAGTAAGTGGTTATGGATTTTCATGGAAGAAGTCATCTACAATTACAAAACGTGTGATTGATGGTGGCAGAACAGGAGAAATTTTATGTTTAGGAGTCATAAAAAATTCTTCTGGTTTTACAAAGCAAGTTTCGCTGTCATTTGAATTTTATTGCAATACAGGGGGAGGAATTGAAGTTCGTTAAATTCTGTAGAGCTTAAGTTAATCTAATAGCAACTTAATGCTGGAGAGGACTGTCATTATGGCAGTCCTTACTTATTTGTGTGCCGAGCATGGCACTAATCTCGTTGGTGCAAGTCCAGTCATGGGTATTTACCGCCAAGTGTAGCGAACTACAAGTCAGTACTAGTAGTTGTAAATCAAGAGGTTGTGGGATGAAAGATTAGTGTCTTACCTCTTATTAATCCTATCAATAAGTGAATTAACACTTTCAGCTAATTCCTTTTTCAAATCCCCAAACATTTCTCTAATAGCCACTTTCTTTCGAATCAAAAATAAACCAATCACGATCAAAACAACAACAGGCAACATCCATCTTAATGCACCCATCCAAAAGCTGGCAGCAGTACTTCCACGATAGCTTAATTCCAAACGATTTCCAGTCAATTCAAAATCACAAAGATCATGAATATTCTCATCCGACTTGATCAGGGCAGAGACTGCTTTGGTAGATGTATTCTGTTTTACCGTATTTGTCACAATCTTCTCAGGCATAACAGCTACAGTAACAGATTCTTTCGAATTCACAGAAGCAAATACATAATGCCCATGAAATTTCTCACCATTTTGATTCGCAGGTAATGAAATCTTATCAGAAAATGTGACCTTCTTACCACCAGCAAATGAAAAATGCGCTTGTGATTTCATCAAACTATTCGGAAACAAAGCAGAGAAATCCTTATTACAGTCTGAAACACTTCCTTTTTGTACAAAAGATAACGTAACATTCTGATCACCATCTAAATTTACAGAATCAATGGTTTGTCCTTTGAACTGCTTTTTGATCACAGATAACTGATGGTCAGTCACAGCCTTTTCAAAAGAAAAAGACACTTTACGACGGATATCTTTGGATGTGTTCCATACCGTAGCAATCTCATAAGTTGAAATTGGCTGTGTAACAGAAGAAGTAAAGCTGATTTCTTTTTGTTTGATCGAATCACTAAACATCTGTTTTTCATCAAATGTATAAGTAACAGGAATCTTTTGGTTTTTCTGAATAAAATGAGAGAGATCCAGAGATTCTTCATAGTTGATCTTCAGTGTAAAAGGGTTGTCCTTGCTGCATGTGGAGCTGTAAGTTCCAAAAGAATTCTTTGAATGAAGGACAGTTCTTGTTTTCTGTGCAAGATCAGAGAAATTGTTGGCGTCAAAACTGATACATAAAGTTTTTCCATCGGATGTATTTTCCCAAGTGATATCATTTCCAGCAAAATAAGAACGGATCTTTCCTGCATTTTGATCTAATGTTTGTTGTGGAAGATCAAATTCTATCACTCTTGCAAGTTTTCCAGATTTCTTTGTCTTTGTATCAATATGAATGGAAGATAATGGTACATAAGCCATTTCATCAATATTGATCTTATCTTTCGTTTCATAAGTCGTTCCAAGGAAAGAAATCTCCGTACTTTTTAAATCCCATAGGTCAGAAGAGGAGTCTTTGTCAATATATTTTCCCTCATACAAAGCCGTATAAAGCCATGTCATCAGATCTTTAGATGTGAAATTTTCTTTGTAAATAAGACCGGAAACAAATGGGGAATCTCCATATTCATAAGTGATCTCTGGGGAAAAATTAAGAAGATCACGAACTTTCTTCTTATAATCATCAAGAGAAGAAAAACGAAGATAGAAAGTATACGTATCGTTTCCGTCAGAAGAAGATGAAGTATAAGTAAGAGCATCCGGGCAGGATTCTTTGATGAGTTTATTAAGATCTTCTTTGCTTCCCTTGAAATAACTATGAAAATCGCGGGAAGAAAAGGTACAAGACATCACTCTTGTACCTGAAAAGTCTTTATTTAATTTTACTGTACTGGTAAGATTCACACCGCACCCGCATAAGAGAAGCAGTGAGAACAGTAATCCAAAAAGAAAAACTTTTTTCTTCATAAGGGTCTCCTTATTATTTGAGATTAGCTAAATAAGTATCATTGATCGCGATAACTTTTTTCATAGCATCACGTCCTGGAGCTCCGATCGTATTACGTTTTTCAACGCAAGTTTTCATGCTGATGGCATCATAAATATCTTCTTCGAAAGCAGGGCTGATCTTCTGGTATTCATCTAGAGGAAGTTCATCTAGAGAAATATGTTTATCAAGACAAAGAAGTACAAGCTGCCCAACGATTCCGTGAGCATCGCGGAAAGGAACACCGTGATTTACAAGATAATCCGCAGCATCAGTTGCATTTGTAAATCCGTGTTTTGCACTTTTTTCCATCTGTGGTTTGTTAAATGTCATGGTATTCATCATTCCATTAAATAAAGAAATACATCCTTTGACAGTATCAATCGCGTCAAATGTAAGTTCTTTATCTTCCTGCATATCTTTGTTATATGCCAGAGGGATTCCTTTCATTGTTGTAAGGATAGAAGTTAAAGCTCCATAGACACGTCCTGTCTTACCACGAACTAATTCAGCAATATCAGGATTCTTTTTCTGAGGCATGATACTGCTTCCTGTACTGAATCCGTCATCAATGGATACAAATTTGTATTCGTTAGAGTTCCAGATGATAACTTCTTCACTGAAACGGCTTAAATGCATCATGATCGTAGATAGAGCAGATAAAAGCTCGATCACATAATCACGGTCAGATACAGAATCCATACTGTTTAATGTAGGACCATAAAAATTAAGCAAAGAAGCTGTTTGTTCACGGTCTAATGGATAAGTAGTACCTGCAAGAGCACCAGCTCCTAAAGGACAGTAGTTCATTCTGTCATAAATGTCAGTTAAACGGCTGTAATCTCTTTTAAACATTTCCATGTAAGCACCTACATGGTGAGCAAGAGTGACAGGCTGAGCTTTCTGAAGATGTGTAAATCCAGGCATAAATGTATCAATGTGTTCTTTCATGATACGATGAAGTGTTTCCATTAATTCTTTTAATAAATATTTGATATCAACAATTTCATCTCTTGTATAAAGTTTCATATCTAAAGCGACCTGATCATTACGGCTTCTTCCAGTGTGAAGTTTCTTTCCAACATCACCGATGCGATCAATAAGGTTTGCCTCTACAAAGCTATGGATATCTTCATATTCACTTGTGATCTCAACTGCTCCAGTTTGGATATCCTTTGAAATTCCTTTTAAACCATCGATGATCTGATCACGTTCTTCTTCTGTTAATACACCAACACTTGCAAGCATCGTAACATGTGCAATACTTCCGCGGATGTCTTGTTTATAAAATTTCTGGTCAAAGGAAATAGATGCATTAAAGTTGTAAACTAACTGATCTGTTTCTTTTGTGAAGCGACCGCCCCATAATTGTGCCATAAGTGTTTCCTCTTTTCTGTATATATTTTTATTCTTTATCATAAAATCAAATGAATTTACTTTTCTATTCTACATGAAATAACTCGATTTTGCCACAAATTTTTTGCATCAAAGGGGAAAAATTTATTTTTGATACTCTCATCATATAGATTTTTTGAATTTAAGATAGAATAGACAGAGAAAAATTAACGCACAATAAAAAGAAAGTTATGAAAATGGGCGGTGACTATGAAAAAGAGATATCAGATAGAAAAATATACAATCCTGTTTGCGATTGGAGGAATGGCATATTTTTTGCTGGAAGTTTTAGTACGTGGATATTCACATTATTCGATGTTTTTATGTGGTGGGGCATGTTTCCTTTGCTGTGGGCTTCTAAACGAAAATGTAAAGATCAAGATAAGTTTTATTAGTCAGATGGTATTATCTTCTGTGATCATCACGGTATTAGAACTTATTACAGGTTTTATTGTAAATATATGGCTTAAGATGGATATTTGGGATTATTCGCATCTTCCATATAACTTTAAGGGGCAGATCTGTTTATTGTACTCGGTATTTTGGTTTCTTATTTCAAGTGTAGCAATCGTGCTGGATGATTTTCTAAGATACAAATTATTCAATGAAGAAAAGCCACGTTATAAGATTTTTTAAGAATGTAGTATAAATAGCAGTTCACAGGGAAAGCTATCGACATTTGAGGGAAATTCTGTTAATCTATTATAGGTACAAATAGTAGATTGGAGGAACAACAAAATGAAATTTACAATGGGAAGGACAATGAAGATCCTTGTAGCAATTTTGATCGTAGCAATCATTGCGATCGTTATGCTCTCACCATATTCTTTTGAAAAATATACAGCATCATCTAAAATGATTCAGGTTACTTCGACTGATACTGTAACAAAAGATGCAAATGGTAAGAAAAAACAGCAGGTATATTCATATAAAAAAGATGATAAAAAATACACAGAGATCGTTAATGTTTTAGATCAGTATTCTTATCATTTTACAACAAAGACATTAACTAACTCATCTCAGATGAGTGATTCTAGTAAGCCACAGATGATCATGTTATTTGGAAATAAAATGCTTGTGATCAGTGATTCAGGAGAAATCCTTCTAGATAATCATGTATACCGCATGGGATATTCTGGTGGAAAAGATGCGAAAAAAATGATGAAAAGCATCAACAAGATTTTAAAGAGTGAATAAAATATAATAGGGGAAGATATCATGGGATATAAACGTCTTTATAAAAATTTGATCGACATTATCAAGGAAGAACAGGCAAAATTGGGATTTCGAAGAGAAAGTATCCGTCTGTACTATCCACTAAGTTCGTTAAACCATTTTTTTGAAACACAGGATACAGAAGAACAGATGAAAAACAGACTTCATGGAATACCAGATTTTATCAAAGAAACTTTAGGAGATATCAAAGTTACTAGCAAAAAAGAAAGATTTTGCTTCTATATTCCAGAAGAAGGCAGTAACTACGTCCATGAAAATACAAACCCAAATGAATTTATCAAAGAACTGGTAGAAATCGTTGGAAAACACGGATGTAAAATGGAAGATATTATTGCGTTATTTAAAAAACATGATAAAAACGTGTTTGTAGAAGAAATTCATAATGGAGAATTTGATTATCTGATCCGTTTTTCAGAAGAAAATGAAGATCCATATTATTACTGTTTTCACGATGAAGGATGTCACATTATCTATCACCGCTTTTTACCAGAAGATTATGAAGATTTCGGATTTTAAAGAATGTTATTAAGAATACATATAGGAGGAATAAGTCATGAGTGAATTATTAGATATGATTAAAACAAGAAGAAGTATCAGAAAGTACAAATCAGATATGGTACCAAAAGAGATCATTGATAAGATCGTAGAAGCAGGAACTTACGCAGCCACAGGAATGGGACAGCAGTCACCGATCATTCTTGCAGTTACGAACAAAGAAGTGAGAGATAAACTGTCTAAATGGAATGCAGATATCATGGGAACAGACACCGACCCATTTTATGGAGCACCTGTTGTATTGGTTGTCTTAGCAGACAAAAACCGTCCAACAGCAGTCTATGACGGAAGTCTTGTTATGGCAAATCTAATGTTAGAAGCTCATGATTTAGGAATCGGAAGCTGTTGGATCCACAGAGCAAAAGAAGAATTTGAAAGTGAAGAAGGGAAAGAATTATTAAAATCTCTGGGAATTAAAGGGGATTATGTTGGAATCGGACATTGCGTACTTGGATATGTCGATGGAGAGTATCCGGAGATTCCTGAACGTAAACCTAATTGGGTATACAATATTGATTAATTGTTGGTTGATAAGCTGAAGTTATTGGTGGAATATTATAAAAATGGTTATCTGTCTGCGACCCGCTTTCGCTCGACTCACACGTAGCTGTACTAAGCTCCTGAATGATCTTACGATCATCCACTCGCTAAGTGCAGACGTGTTCCTACGGTCGCAGACAGATAACCATTTTTATAATATTCAATAATTTCAGTATAAATATAGAAATCCAATATCGTTTAACATACACATTTGTGGTGATTTGAATAGCCGTCTGTGTATATGAGAAAAACGAAATTATAGTATAAAAGATCCAGAACCATTGAAATTTTGCCGTCGTTTTGAACGGTTCGCAGCAAACTTGGTCGATTGTTTGAGCGTCAAAGATTACTGATTTTAGTACCCTTGAGCGCGAGTTATCGAAGGAAAGTTTGCGAATCAGCGACCGTTCAAAACGGCGAGCAAAATTTCTGGTCTGGATCTTTTATACTATGATTTCGTTTTTCTCATATACATTCGAACGACTACGTCAAATTACTTGTTGTTATTCTTCTCAGCTTCCTGCATCTTCATAGCACGAACTTTTAAAGGAAGTCCAAATAATGTAATAAATCCATCCGCATCATGATGATCATACATATCACCAGTTGTGAAAGATGCTAAAGATTCGTTGTATAAGCTGTATGGAGAAGTAGTTCCAGCCTTGATGATATTACCTTTGTAAAGTTTGAATTTAACTTCACCTGTTACATACTGCTGAGTAGATGTAACGAATGCCTGGATTGCTTCACGAAGTGGTGTGAACCATTTTCCTTCGTATACAACCTGAGCCATCTGGCTTCCAAGTTTCTTCTTAGCTTCCATTGTTTCACGGTCAAGGATTAATTCTTCTAACTGATCGTGAGCTGCCATTAAGATTGTTCCACCTGGAGTTTCATATACACCACGGGATTTCATTCCTACAACACGGTTCTCAACGATATCAACGATACCGATACCATTTTCACCACCAAGACGGTTTAATTCAGTGATGATCTCAGAAACTTTCATTTCTTTTCCGTTTAATGTTTTAGGAACACCAGCTTCAAATGTCATAGTAACTTCTGTATCTTTATCTGGAGCGTTTTCTGGAGCTACTCCTAAAACAAGCATGTTGTCGTAGTTTGGTGCTAAAGAAGGATCTTCTAATTCAAGACCTTCGTGACTGATATGCCATAAGTTACGGTCACGGCTGTAGCTGTGGCTTGCGTCAAATGGAAGGTGGATTCCGTGTGCTTCACAGAATTCGATCTCATCTTCACGAGACTGCATTGTCCATACATCTGTCATACGCCATGGAGCAATGATCTTGATGTCTGGAGCTAATGCTTTGATACCAAGTTCGAAACGGATCTGGTCATTTCCTTTTCCTGTAGCACCGTGGCAGATCGCAACAGCATTTTCTTTTCTGGCGATTTCAACTAATTTCTTAGCGATTGCTGGACGAGCCATAGATGTTCCAAGAAGATACTGATGTTCGTATACAGCACCAGCCTGTACGCATGGCATGATATAGTTATCGCAGAAATCATCAACGATATCTTCGATATATAATTTAGATGCTCCGGATAATTTTGCTCTTTCATCAAGTCCATCTAATTCGTTACCCTGTCCACAGTTAACACAGCAACAGATAACTTCATAGTCAAATGTTTCCTTAAGCCAAGGAATCAGAGCTGTAGTATCAAGACCTCCGGAATATGCTAAAACAACTTTTTCTTTCATGAAATAAATCCTCCTAAGTGTATATTGACGGGATGTTTTCCTATTATATATAGGATCTGATATTGAAAATCCCGTATGTTCATATAAATATTTGCTTGTTTACTAATATACGTTATATTTACATCTTTTGCAAGGATTATTTTCGAAAATAATGAATATTTATAATATAAAAATGAATAAAATGAAAAATAATTGCATATTTATACAAAACTATTGCATATTTTAAAATTCAGTTGTATACTTATGAACAATGATTAAAAAAATAACCTACATTATAAAGAGAAGGACAAGGAGATTAACATGATCAAAGCAGGAATCATTGGATCCACAGGTTACGCAGGACAAGAACTTGTAAGAATCCTTACACAGCATAAAGATGCAGAGGTTGTATGGTATGGATCCAGAAGTTATATAGACCAGAAATATTATGAAGTATTTAGAAATATGTTCCAGATCGTTGATGACAAATGTCTGGATGATAACATGGATGAGCTTGCATCTAAAGTGGATGTGATCTTTACAGCAACACCGCAGGGACTTTGTAGTTCTTTAGTATCAGAAGAAATCTTATCTAAAGTTAAGATTATTGATCTAAGTGCGGACTTCCGTATTAAAGATGTAAATCGATATGAAGAATGGTATGGGATCAAACATCAGAGTCCAGAATTTATTGATGAGGCAGTTTATGGACTTTGCGAGATCAATCGTGAAGATATCAAGAAAGCACGATTGATTGCTAACCCAGGATGCTATCCAACATGTTCTACATTATCCATTTATCCAATGGCGAAAGAAGGGCTCATTGAGATGAACAGTGTGATCATCGATGCTAAATCAGGAACATCCGGAGCTGGACGTGGTGCGAAAGTCAATAACTTATATTGTGAAGTAAATGAAAATATCAAAGCATATGGAGTTGCAACTCACAGACATACGCCAGAGATCGAAGATCAGTTAAGCTATGCATCTGGAGAAGAAGTATTATTAAACTTTACACCACACTTAATTCCAATGAACCGTGGAATTTTAGTGACAGCATATGCAACACTTAAGAAAGATGTAAGTTACGAAGAAGTGAAAGCAATCTACGATTCTTATTATAAGAATGAAAAATTCGTCAGAGTGTTAGATAAAGATGTCTGCCCTGAGACAAGATGGGTAGAGGGAAGTAACTATGTGGATGTCAACTTTAAGATCGATAAACGTACAAACCGTATTATCATGATGGGTGCCATGGACAACCTTGTAAAAGGTGCAGCTGGACAGGCCGTACAGAACATGAATCTTATGTTTGGATTAAAAGAAACTGAAGGATTAGAATTAGTACCAATGTTCCCATAGGGCTTTGGTAAGGAAGGACTAGAATTATGAAGATCATCAATGCCGGAGTAACAGCTCCAAAAGGTTTTAAATGTGCAGGACTTCGTGCCGGAGTGAAACCAGGGAAGACAAACAAAGACATGGCAATGATCGTAAGTGAAGTACCAGCAAAGATCGCAGGAACATTTACAAAGAACATTGTAAAAGCCGCTCCAGTTTTATGGGGAAAGAAGATCGTAGAAGAACAAGAAGCAGTCAGAGCAGTGGTAATTAATACAGGAATTGCAAATGCATGTACGGGTGCACAAGGATATGAGAATGTTGTAACAGAAGCAAAAGAAGTAGCGAAATTGTTAGATATTAAACCAGAGGAAGTTGTCGTAGGTTCCACAGGAGTTATCGGACAGCAGCTGCCAATGGATGTGATCAAAGAAGGAATCAAGAAGTTAGTTCCAGAATTAAAAGCAGACAGACAAAGTGAAGAAGATGCATCCTGGGCTATCCTTACAACCGATACAAAACCAAAAGAAGCGGCAGTAGAAGTAGAGATCAATGGAAAGACAGTTACAATTGCAGGTATGTGCAAAGGTTCTGGAATGATCCACCCAAACATGGGAACAATGCTTGGATTTATCACTACAGATGCAGCAATCGATAAAGCTTTATTATTAGAACTGCAGAGGGAACTCATTGAAGATACATTCAATATGGTATCAGTTGATGGAGATACATCTACAAATGATACAGTTTTTGTATTTGCAAATGGAATGGCAGAAAATAAAGAAATTACAGAAAAAGATGCAGACTATGAAGCATTCAGAGAAGGATTATTATATGTTAACCAGTCTCTTGCAAAACAGATCGCAGGGGATGGAGAAGGATGTACACGTTTATTTGAAGTTCATGTAGCTGGTGCAGACTCCAAAGAAAATGCGAAGATCTTAAGCAAATCTGTCGTAACATCAAGTCTTACAAAAGCAGCAATTTACGGAAAAGATGCAAACTGGGGAAGAATTCTTTGTGCACTTGGCTATGCTGGAGTTGATTTTGATCCAGTCAAGGTTGATATTAGTTTAAAAAGTGCGGATGGTGTGATCGAGATCGTAAAAGACGGAATTGCAACAGATTATTCTGAAGATGAGGCAACGAAAGTATTATCTGCAGATGCAGTGACAGTAGATATTGATGTTCATAATGGAGTGTTTGAAGCAACTGCATGGGGATGTGATCTGACACACGATTATGTAACAATTAATGCAGATTACCGATCATAAGAATAAGATTATTATAGATAGACGACAAAATAAAAGGCATAAAAGCAGACAACTATGAAAGGAAGAATCAATGGAACAGATGAGAAATGAAATTAACGAATTGATCGAGCAGTCAAAACAAAAAGCAAAAGTATTAACAGAGGCATTACCATATATCCGTCGTTTCAATAACTGTTACGTTGTTGTAAAATACGGTGGAAGCGCTATGAAAGACAAGAATCTTCAAAAAAGCGTGATCAGAGATGTTGCACTATTAAAACTAGTAGGTATGAAACCGATCATCGTACATGGTGGTGGAAAAGAGATCAGTAAATGGGTTCGTATGTCAGGAAAAGAACCAGAATTTTACCATGGACTTCGTGTGACAGATAAAGAGACAATGGAAGTTGCTGAAATGGTATTATTTAAAGTCAATCAGGAACTGGTGGCCATGATGGCAGAAGTTGGGGTTAAAGCCGTAGGTCTTTCTGGAAAAGATGCTGAAATGATCCGTGTAAAGAAAAAAGAAATGCCTGGAAAAGATCTTGGATATGTCGGTGAGGTTAAGAGTGTCGATACAACACTTCTTGAAGCATTGATTGAAGATGATTTTGTACCAGTTATTTCTCCAATTGGTTTAGGAGATAACTATGAACCATATAATATTAATGCGGATGACACAGCATGTGCAGTTGCAGAAGCATTGAATGCAGAAAAACTGGTATTCTTAACTGATATCGAAGGGGTATTCGTAGATCCAGAAGATAAATCAACATTGATCTCTGAGATGGATCTTAAACAGGCAAAAGAATTTATCGATAACGGAGTTGTTGGAGGAGGAATGCTTCCAAAACTTAAGAACTGTATTGAAGCGATCGAAGGTGGAGTATCCAGAGTCCATATCTTAGACGGACGTTTAACAAACTGTCTGTTACTGGAATTCTTCACAGAAAAAGGTATTGGAACAGCCATCTTAAAAGAACCATTATTTGATAAACCATTATTCAACGAAGAAGATGAGGAAGGATGTTAAGATGAAAACTCAGCAGGAATATATTGAGCAGGGAGAACAGTATATCTTAAAGACATACAATCGTTTTCCAGTTGTATTAGAAAAAGGGGAAGGTGTCTATTTATATGATGCTGACCAGAAGAAATATCTGGATTTTGGTGCAGGAATTGCTGTATTTGCATTAGGATATGGAAATGAAGCATACAATCAGGCATTAAAAGACCAGATTGATAAATTGATCCATACATCAAACTTATATTACAATATTCCAGCAGTAGAAGCTGCAAAGAAGATTGTCGATGCTTCAGGGCTTAAAAAAGTGTTCTTTACAAACAGTGGAACAGAAGCAATCGAAGGTGCGTTAAAAGTTGCAAGAAAATATGCATATAATAAAGACGATTCCAAAGATTATGAATTTATCGCAATGAATCATTCATTCCACGGAAGAAGCCAGGGAGCTTTATCAGTGACTGGTAACAGTCATTATCAGGATGGATTTGTTCCAAAAGAATTTCGTGCTGTATTTGCAGAATTCAATAACTTAGAAGATGTTGTATCAAAGATCACAGATAAAACTTGTGGAATCATATGTGAAGTTGTTCAGGGTGAAGGTGGAATTTTCCCAGCGGATAAAGAATTCTTAGAGGGACTTCGTAAAGTCTGCGATGAGAAAGATATCTTACTGATCTTTGATGAGATTCAGTGTGGAATGGGGCGCTGTGGATCTTTGTTTGCACATGATCTTTATGGAGTAAAACCGGATGTCTTAACACTTGCAAAAGCGCTTGGATGTGGTGTTCCTGTTGGGGCGTTTGTTGTAGGTGAAAAGGCTGATGGGGCTTTAGTACCAGGTGATCATGGAACAACTTATGGTGGAAATCCATTCGCAGCAGCGGCGATCAATGCAGTATTTGACCAGTTTGAGAAGTTACAGGTTCCAGAACATGCAAAAGAAATCGGAGCTTACCTGTGGGATAAATTAGAAGAGTTAAAAGAGAGATATGACTGTATCACAGGACATCGTGGAATTGCATTAATGCAAGGACTTGAATTTGATGCAGATCATCCAGTTGGAGATATCGTTAAGAAAGCACTGGAGAAAGGATTGATCATAATTTCTGCAGGAAATAATGTCATTCGTTTTGTACCGCCGCTTGTGATTGAAAAAGAACATGTAGATGAGATGATTTCTATTTTAGAAGATTGTATCGCATAGAATGTATAAAAAAGACCTCTATGGAAAAACTATCCGTAAAAAGATAGTTTTTCATGGAGGTTTTTATATGTTTGGATTGATCATTGCATTGATTTCGGGAGCTTTAATGAGTATTCAAGGTGTATTTAACACAGAAGTAACTAAACAAAGCAGTACATGGACAACGAGTACATTTGTACAGGCAACAGGATTTCTCGCATGTTTGTTGATCTGGTTGATCGCTGAGAGGGACCAAAGTTTCACGATGCTTTTAAAGGTCAGTCCCAGATACCTTTTATTAGGAGGAGTGATCGGAGCTGCAATCACATTTACAGTGATCAAAAGTGTGGCAAGTTTAGGACCTGCACAGTCAGCAATGCTGATCGTCGCATCACAAAGTGTTGTTTCCTATCTGATCGAGGTTTTCGGTCTGTTTGGTGTGGAAAAAACAGCTTTTGCATGGGTAAAGCTTTTAGGAGTGGTTTTGTTTGTCACAGGATTGATAATATTTAAATGGAAATCATAAATATCTCTTGTAAAGTATTATAATTTTCGTTAAAATAGAAGTTAGATTTACATGTTCCAGACTCTTTGCATAAGACCGGGAGGTTTATGTTGTTTAGGAGAGTTAAAGTGATAACCATTTTGCTGATGGTTTTTATGATGTCCATTGGATGCAGCCGCAGGAAGGAAGTATCGATAGAACCAAAGAAGGAGACAAAGACAACGGCTGAGAAGTCTTCTTCTAAGGAAACTATTTATGTCTATGTATGTGGAGAAGTAAAACATCCGGGAGTTTATCGTTTTTCGAAGGACGAACGCATCGTTTCTGCTGTGAAAGCAGCTGGTGGACTAACTAAGAAGGCTTCAGCAGAGAGTATTAATCAGGCAGAGAAGATGAAAGACGGGCAGCAGATAACGATTCCGTCAAAGAAACAGACAGCGAAGAATGAAGGATCTGATTCCAAAGCAGTGCAATCTTCCTCTGGAAAGATCAATATCAATACTGCAGGTGTCAAGGAGTTGATGACACTTTCAGGGATAGGGGAAGCGAAGGCTTCTGATATTATCTCTTATCGAGAGGAACATGGCCCTTTTTCTGATATTTCAGATATTATGAAGATTCAGGGAATTAAAGAGGGGATATATCATAAGATCAAAGACAAGATAACAATATAATTTTAGAGGTGGAAAAATGAGGAAGGTCTTAGTTGTTGATGATGAAAAACTAATCGTGAAGGGCATCAAATTCAGTCTGGAACAAGATGAGATGCAAGTAGATTGTGCTTATGATGGAGAAGAAGCATTAGAGAAAGCCAAAGAGAATCAATATGATATTATTCTTCTTGATGTAATGCTTCCAGGACTGACTGGGTTTGAGGTTTGTCAGGCAATTCGTGAATTCTCTAGCGTCCCGATCATTATGTTGACGGCTAAGGGAGAAGATATGGATAAGATTCTTGGCCTTGAATATGGGGCAGATGATTATATCACAAAGCCATTTAATATTCTGGAAGTAAAGGCAAGGATCAAAGCAATCTTACGTCGAAGCGCACATCACGATGTGAAAGAAGAAGAATCAGCAAAGGTTGTAGAATGCAGAGGTTTAAAGATTGACTGCGAAAGCCGCAGAGTGCATATTCATGGCAAAGAAGTGAACCTGACAGCGAAAGAATTTGACTTGTTAGAGTTACTGGTATTTCATCCAAACAAAGTATACAGCAGAGAGGATTTGTTGAATACAGTATGGGGATATGATTATCCGGGGGATGCAAGAACGGTTGACGTGCATATCCGAAGATTGAGAGAGAAGATCGAAGTGAATCCGGGAGTACCGGACTATGTACATACAAAGTGGGGGGTAGGTTACTATTTTCAGTCCTAAGAAGAACAGATTTGCCTTTTTACATAGTATGCAGTTCTTTATTTTCTTGTCAGTTTTCCTTCTGACGACATTGATATCAGTTTTATTTAGTAAGTTGTTAAATGATGGATATCGTCAGAAAACATATGACCAGAAAGTGGATAGTGTGGTCAGTCAGTGTAGCTGGCTTGGTGATCAGGTAGTTGGAGTCGATTTTCATTTAGATGATGGCTCCAACTCTCTTTCTAATCAGATTGATGAACTTGCAGCAAGTATGAATGGGCGGATCATCGTAATTAAGAATAATTATAAGATCATCAAGGATACTCATACAGATTTTCAGTCTAGATTCTTTTTAAATGATAATGTATTGGATGTTATGGATGGAAAGAAGACAAGGATTGTATCAGAGAGTGGAAAGTATATCGAAGTGATGGTTCCAATCGTATCAAAAGCTGGAAAGCAGAATCATATCCTGGGAGCTGTGCAGGCGACTGTGCCATCTGAGGATATGATGGGAGCAGTTACGGAGATGGAGCATCGCAGGAATATGCTGCTGGTAGCATGTATCATCTGTGGATTATCAATGGCAATGATCATCAGTTATCTGCTGACGAGAGATTTAAAGAAGATTCAGAGAGATGTTGATTTTATTGCGGCTGGTCATGAAGATGAATCCATTGAAGAGACAGGATTTCTAGAAGTACGCAGTATTGTGCAGCGTTTTAATGAGATTCTTGGAAGAATGCAGACGTTGGAAGATTCAAGACAGGAGTTTGTATCGAATGTATCGCATGAGTTAAAGACACCAATGACATCGATGAAAGTTCTTGCAGATTCCTTAATTCAGCAGGGAGATCAGGTTCCAGCTGAATTATATCGAGAATTCATGCAGGATATCGTTGCTGAGATCGATCGTGAGAACGTGATCATTTCAGATCTGTTATCTCTGGTGAAACTAGACAAGAAAGCAGCGCAGCTTCAGATCACAACAGTAAGTATCAACGAATTGTTAGAGATTATCATGAAGCGTTTAAAACCATTGGCTCTGCAGCGTAATATCGAATTGATCTTTGAAAGTTTCCGTCCGGTAACAGCAGAGATTGATGAAGTGAAGTTGTCTTTAGGGCTTACGAATCTGATCGAGAATGGTATCAAGTATAACAAAGATGATGGGTGGATCCGCGTGACACTGAATGCAGATCATAAGTATTTTTATGTGAAAGTTGCAGATTCTGGTGTTGGAATTCCTGAGGATTGCCAGGATCAGGTATTTGATCGTTTTTATCGCGTGGATAAAGCAAGATCAAGAGATACTGGAGGTACAGGACTTGGATTAGCGATCACAAAGAGCGTTGTTTCTCTTCATAATGGAGAGATTAAGTTATACAGTAAGGTTGGTGAAGGAACAACATTTACACTTAGAATTCCATTAAAGTATAAAGGCTAGGAGGAAGAGATGAAGAAAAGAAAATTATGCATGATCTTTTTGCTTTGTCTGGCTTTGATGACTTTAGTGGCAGGATGCCGGTCAAAAAAAGAAACCAATGACCAAGGCAATCAAAAAGGAACAGCAATTTACTATACTAATAATGATGTTACGAAATTGATCATGAAGAAAGAAAATGTGAAGCTTGAAGGGAATCAGCAGCAGAAAGTGAAGATTTTATTAAAGAAACTTCAACAGACTCCAAAGAGTGATAAGATACGCTCAGTGATTCCAAAGAGAATTATGATCAATGGTGTATCAGTGAATACAAATATCGTTGAGATTGATTTTTCGACAGGGTATAAACGAATTTCAGAGAATAGAGATTTGATCTGCCGTGCTGGTATTGTATATACACTGACTCAGTTAAAAGATATCAATTATGTATCATTTTCAATTTCTGGAGAGCCAATGCTTGATACAGATGGTACAGCAATTGGTGCTCTTGGAAGAGATAGTTTTGTATTTGGTAAGTTGCCAATGAAATAATTTATGAAACAAAGACCGATGGTTCTTATATTTGCCGGAGTGTTATCCGGAACAGCCGTTGTATGGAATATTATGTCCATGACAGCGGCTTTTTATCTATTGACAGGTATTTGTCTGTTGGCGTCCTTGATTTTTAGTGATAGGCGTTATGGATGGGGTGTAGTTGGAATACTTGCAGGAATTTTATTATCGTTAGGTTTTAAGACTTCCATGAAACTTGATCTGATCCAGGTAAAGGAAAAGGCAACAGAATATACAATGGGAAGAGTTTTAGAAGTATCGAAAACAAAGAAGGGAAAGTTAGCAGTACTTTTAAAAAATAAAAATTTGGAGGGGAAGATCCTTTTATATACACCCGAGGATGAAAAGATCATTCCAGGAGATATTCTTCGGTTTCAAGGAGAATTAGAAGAATGGGAAGATACAGCTAACCCTGGCCAATTTTCAAGCAGACATTATTATTTCAGTAAAGGAATTTACTATCATGTATATTCGAAAAATATTGAGATCGAAGGACATCAAAATATATATTTTCAGGAAAAGATCTTGCAATGTAGAGAGTACATGAAACATCAGTTAGAAATTCAATACAAAAATGAAGTAAGTGATTTCTTAAAGGGGATGTTAATAGGTGATAAAAATGGACTGAGTGATGAGGTTAAAGATGACTTTAAGGAAAGTGGATTAATTCATTTACTTGCGGTATCAGGACTTCATATATCGTTGGCAGGAAGAAGGGTATATAAATTGGTTCGCAAGTGGTGTGGAAATTTTGTAGTTGGTTCGCTGGCAGGAATGACAGGCGCAGTGTTTTATTGTATTTTAACAGGTGGATCGGGATCGTCACTTCGTGCAGTGATGATGTTGGGTGTTTACTTCCTGTCAGAGATATTAGGAGAACACTATGATATGATGTCTGCAGGAGCTTTTGCAGGAATTGTCTTACTTATAATGTGTCCGTACAGGATCTATGATACGGGTTTTTTATATTCATTTACAGCAGTTTTTGTGATCGCAATCTATCAACTTGTTAAACCAAAGATGAAAGGTAAATATTATAAGTTGAAGGAATCTTTATCGTTTTGTATTTTTATCCAGATAGGGATGCTGCCATTGATCATATATTTTCAGTATGAAGCTCCAGCTTTTTCTTTTCTTGCGAATGTAGCAGCAGTACCACTGGCAACGTGTGCTTTTACTTTAGCTTTTCTTTTGATTTTTTTGCCGTATACCGTATTTCATGAAGCAATCTCATGGATGATCCAAGGTGTTTTGTGGATTTCCAGACAGTCTTATGGGATGTTGACGATCGGACATGTACCATTTTTATGGGTACTCTTATTTTATTTTATGACCGGATTGTGGATATGGAAGAAAAATGGACAAAATCGACATATCAGGATCAGCCTGGCTTATGTTATCATGATCATTTTGATATGGATTCCAATGGCAAGAAGAAAGAGTCTGGCATTTCTTGATGTTGGGCAGGGAGATTGTTTTGTAGCAGATACGAAGTCTGGGGCGATTATATTTGATGGTGGAAGCAGCAGTGAAGATCAGGTTGGAAGATATCGGATTCTTCCGTATATGAAATATCTGGGGTATCAGAAGATTCAGATTGCGGTGATCAGTCATATGGATATCGATCATTATTCTGGGATCAAGGAATTACTTGAGATGGGGAAAATTAAGTATCTTGGGCTTCCAGAGATTCCAAAAGATGAGACAATGAAAAAGATCATAGGTATAGCGAAGAAACGAGGAACAACTATTTTTTATCTTTCAAGAGGAAGGCAGATCACTACAAAAGATGGAAGTTTGAAAGTGTTGCATCCTCAAAAGAACAGTCAGATGGAAAAGAATGCGGCATCGTTGGTAATGCAGGGAAAAATACTTGGATATCGGGTGCTGTTAACGGGAGATGTGGAAAAAGAAGGCGAAGAAGAACTATTATCAGAAGAATTGGAAAGAGCAGATATATTAAAAGCAGCACATCATGGGTCAAAAAATTCCACGAGTAATGAATTTTTACAAAAGGTTCAGCCGAAACAGACGGTCATCTCTTGTGGAAAACAAAATAGATATGGACACCCACATTTAGAAACTATCCACAGACTACAGACATATCACACAAAGATTTATAGAACAGATCGAAGTGGTGCGATTATTTTTTTCAAAAGAAGAGATGGTTGAAAATCTTCCAAAAAAAAGGTATACTATCAAAAGCTATAGAAAGAGATGCAAAGAATATGAAGAAAATATTAGAAGATATCAAGACAAATACATACGAACGTTTTTATCTATTCTACGGGGAAGAAAAATATATGATCTCCCAGATGAAAAATCAGTTAAAAAAAGCATTAGTTTCAGAAGATGATACGATGAACTATTCTTATTTTGAAGGAAAAAGGGCTGATGCGATAGAGATTATTGAACTTGCTAAAACACTGCCGTTTTTTAGTGATCATAGGTTTTTGATCTTGGATGAAACAGGACTTGGAAAGAAAAGTGATGATACGTTTATTGAAGGATTAAAGGAAGCCTCGGATACAAGTGTTGTGCTTTTTATAGAAGATAGTGTAGATAAGCGTTCAAAGATTTATAAATTTCTTTCGAAGGAAGGACATGCGGTATGTTTTGAATCTGCTGGAGATAAAGAATTATCCAGATGGCTGGCCTCATTGCTTAAGAAAGAAGGAAAACAGATGTCATCTGCAACGATGCGAAGTTTTTTATATCGCTGTGGATCTGATATGTATACTTTAAAAAATGAATTAGAGAAATTGATCTCCTATGTTGGAGAGAGAGAAGAAATTACGATCCGTGATCTGGAAGAGTTGACATCTTCTCAGACGACAAATCAGATCTTTGTGATGCTTGAGGCAATTGCGAGAAAGCAAAGAGAAAAAGTATTGACACTATATTATGATCTGATCGAGTTAAAGGAATCACCATTTGGAATTCTGGCATTGTTAGTCAGACAGTGTAATCAGCTGCTTCAGGTGAAAGATTTAGATTGTCTTGGAAAGAGCAATGGGATGATCGCAAAGCAGATGAAAGTTCCAGCATTTGTTGCAGGAAAGTTAAAAGATCAAGCGAAAATGTTTTCAATGGATACACTCAGAGATATGATCGAAGCATGTGCAAAAACTGATGAATCAATTAAAACAGGAAAGATCAGTGACAGAGTTGGGGTAGAACTATTGTTGATCCAGTTCAGTCAGAAATAAATCAATCAATTTAAGATAGAAGAAGTCTAGTATAATAAAAATGATGAAAAAAAAGAAGCCTGACGGTGGCTTCTTTTTTTCGGGTTAATTTTATTAAAATTCGTTTCTTGATATCTGATTAAGCAATAGCGTTAACGGCTTTAGATAAACGAGCAATCTTTCTAGAAGCTGTATTCTTGTGGAAGATTCCTTTAGAAGTAGCTTTGCTGATTTCAGAAATGCAAGCTGTTAAAGCTTCAGAAGCTGCTGCTTTATCGTTAGCTGCGATTGCTGCTTCTACTTTTTTGATATATGTTTTAACTTTAGTTTTGATTGCTTTATTTCTTTCTGTTTTTGTGTTGATAACTTTGATTCTTTTTTTTGCTGATTTAATATTTGCCAAAGTGGGCACCTCCAATATGATAACTTAAATTTCTTTCTTCTCTTGAATCTTGTCTATAGCGAGACACGGTTAGCTATACACAAAACATACTGTTATATCTTATAGAAAATGATTGAATTTGTCAATATCTTTGGGGAAAAAATGTAATATTTTTTTAAAAACAATCACATACTAGAGAAAAAAGGAGGCAAAATCAATGCAAAATCGTACAGATCTGGCACTGGAATTAAAAGAAGAGAAGAATATTGGCTCTGCACAGTCAGGAATTATCGTAAAGACAAGAATTGATACAACGAATCATATAAAAGAAACAAAGATCATCATCAAAAACAAAAAAGGGGAGGACTCTTTAGGAAAACCAAAGGGAACCTATATTACGATCGAAGCGAAAGATCTGTCAACAAACGATGGTAGTTTTCATAAAGAAATGAGTGAAGCATTGTTTTTAAATTTAAAGGAAATGTTAAACAAAAAGAAAAAAATACTGATCGCAGGACTTGGAAATGCTGGTGTGACAGCGGATTCGTTAGGGCCTAAAGTTGTGAACAATCTATATATTACAAGACATTTGCAAAAAGAGGGGATTGGAAATTATCAATTTGAACTAAGTGCGATCGCACCGGGGGTTATGGCACAGACGGGAATTGAGACAAGTGAGATTTTAGAATCATTAGCAGACCGGATAAAACCAGATGTTGTTATCGTGATCGATGCTCTGGCGGCCAGAAGTTATAGCAGATTAAATAAAACGATTCAGATCAGCGATACGGGAATTGCACCGGGTTCAGGTGTTGGAAACCATAGGAATGAGATTACACAGCATACGATTGGTGTTCCAGTTCTTGCAATTGGTGTTCCAACGGTAATTTCTGTTCCAGCGATCATTCATGATGTTTTTGGAGAAAAATCTCTGGAAAATGTTTCTGAAAATATTGATGAAGAATTTATTTCCATGCATGTTACACCAAAAAATATTGATGAATCTATGAAACGGATCAGTTATACGATATCTGAAGGAATCAATCATTTACTGCATAATTAAAATATGAATGAATACAATGAAAGTATGGAGAAAAGAAAGAGATGGATATTGAGTATTACGATCGGTTGTTTTCTGATCATTTTTTTTAGTCAGAAGATCAATGCGCAGGGAATGGTTTTAGAATTCATGGATCATTATTATCATGGAATCATGACAGGATTTTTTCCGGCAGTATCTAAGAAGGAAGTGACATTTTCGGGAAATATTCTATCGGACATGGTCTGTATGTATTATCAGGAAACAGTACCAATCTTACAATATCGCACAGATTATAAGGATAAAAAAGAAGAAGATCTAGTACAGCAAGATTATTATTTTCAGGATGATGAAACAACGGATGAGGTGGTAGAGGAGGTAAAAAAAGAAGAAAAGTTGTTTCATGCAAAAAAATGGGAAAATTCAAAATATTTAAGAAAATATATTTATCAGATCGACAGTACGACAATGGCGACAGAAAATGAGTTAAATGGAAAAGTTTTATTAAACACGAACTTAAAATTAAGGAAATCTGATGAACCGCAGATTTTAATTTATCATACACATGGGAGTGAGGCATACCGTGGCAGCAGGAAAGGAAGAAAATCAGATACTGTGATCGGTGTTGGAGATGTTTTAACGAAGAGATTGGAGCAAAAAAATATCAAGGTTGTACATGATCGTAACATTTACGATGTAAAAAACGGAAAAGAGGAGCGATCCAAGGCTTATAATTATGCAGCAACTGCAATTGAAAAGAATCTAAAAAAATATCCATCCATTCAGGTTGTGATCGATCTGCACAGGGATGGAGTCAATGAATCGACAAAGCTTGTGACGAGACAAAATGGAAAGAGAATGGCGCAGATCATGTTTTTTAATGGAATGAGCCGTACAGCAACAAATGGAAATATCAAATATTTAAAGAATCCAAATAAGCAGACAAATCTTGCGTTCAGCCTGCAATTGCAAGCACAGGCTGCTTTGAAATACCCTGGATTTACACGAAAAATTTACGTAAAAGGATATCGTTATAATCTGCACTACAGAGGAAGAAGCTTGTTAGTGGAAGTTGGTGCGCAGAATAATACGTTATCAGAAGCAAAAGCGTCTATGAGTTTACTTGCTGAATTATTAAATAATGTGTTATACTAAAATGGAGTGTCTGAAAAGACATATGTACTTGAAATATAATTAGGAGGAACTTATGGCAATAGATCAGAGTAAAATACGAAATTTTTGTATTATCGCACATATAGATCACGGAAAATCAACATTAGCAGATCGAATCATTCAGATGACAGGAACATTAACGGATCGAGAGATGCAGGAGCAGGTTCTTGATAACATGGATCTTGAAAGAGAACGTGGGATTACGATCAAATCGCAGGCAGTACGAATTGTTTATAAAGCTGACGATGGGGAAGAATATATTTTTAACTTGATCGATACACCGGGACACGTGGACTTTAATTATGAAGTATCACGAAGTCTTGCAGCATGTGAGGGAGCAATCCTTGTTGTCGATGCTGCACAGGGAATAGAGGCACAGACATTGGCAAATGTTTATCTTGCGATTGATCACGACTTAGAAGTTATGCCGGTTATCAACAAGATCGATCTTCCGAGTGCAGATCCAGAGCGTGTTAAAGCAGAAATTGAAGATGTGATCGGAATCGATGCAGAAGATGCACCTCAGATTTCTGCAAAAAGCGGACTAAATGTAGAACAGGTATTAAAGCAGATCGTAGAGAAGATTCCATCACCAGAGGGCGATAAGAATGCACCATTACAAGGATTGATCTTTGACAGTATGTATGATGCATATAAAGGAGTTATCATCTTTACAAGGATCAAAGAAGGAACGATCAAAGTCGGAACAAAGATGAAGATGATGGCAACTGGAGAGAGTGCAGAAGTTGTAGAAGTTGGTACATTTGGGGCAGGAAGATTTAATCCATGTGATGAACTGACAGCAGGGATGGTTGGATATGTTACAGCTAGCCTTAAAAATGTACAGGGAACCAGAGTTGGTGATACGATTACAGATGCAGATGATCCATGTGCTGAACCACTTCCAGGATACAAAAAAGTAAACCCTATGGTATATTGTGGACTATATCCAACAGATGGAGCAAAATATCCGGATTTAAGAGATGCATTAGAAAAATTACAGTTAAATGATGCAGCACTACAATTTGAAGCAGAGACATCCGTTGCGTTAGGATTTGGATTTAGATGTGGATTTCTTGGATTATTGCATTTAGAGATCATTCAGGAACGTTTAGAGAGAGAATATAACTTGGATCTTGTAACAACAGCACCAGGCGTTATTTATCGTGTATATAAGACGGATGGAAGTATGATCGAATTAACGAATCCATCCAATCTTCCAGATCCATCCGAGATCGACCATATGGAAGAACCAATCGTAACAGCGGAGATCATGGTAACTTCTGAGTTTGTTGGAGCGATCATGGGATTATGCCAGGAAAGACGAGGCGTATATCTTGGAATGGAGTATATGGAAGAGACAAGGGCATTACTTCGTTATGAACTTCCATTAAATGAAATCATTTATGATTTCTTTGATGCATTAAAATCACGTTCCAGAGGTTATGCATCCTTAGATTACGAAATGAAAGGATATCAGACATCAAGACTTGTAAAATTAGACATTTTGATCAACAAAGAAGAAGTTGATGCGCTTTCTTTTATTGTACATGAAGATACCGCGTATGAGCGTGGACGTAAGATGTGTACAAAATTAAAAGAAGAAATTCCAAGACATATGTTTGAAGTACCGATTCAGGCAGCGATTGGAAGTAAAGTCATTGCAAGAGAAACTGTCAAAGCAATGAGAAAAGACGTTCTTGCCAAATGTTACGGTGGAGATATCTCCCGTAAGAGAAAGCTGTTAGAGAAACAGAAGAAAGGAAAGAAACGAATGCGTCAGGTAGGAAATGTTGAAATTCCACAGGAAGCATTCATGAGTGTTCTGAAGTTAGATGAAGACTAATACGATCGAGCTTTATATTCATATTCCATTTTGTAAAAGTAAGTGCAGATATTGTGATTTCTGTTCCTTTCGGGCAGAGGAGGAAACAATCCATGCATACCTGGGGAAACTAAAAGAAGAACTGATTTTCTGGGGAAAGAAATTAGCAGCACGAGACGTTGTAACCGTCTTTATTGGAGGCGGAACGCCATCATATCTTAGAAGAGAAGATATTCAAATGATTTGTGAAACTATATTTGAACATTTTCATATTTGTGAGGATGCTGAGATTACGATTGAAGCGAATCCAGGAACAGTAGATTTAAAAAAACTATGTACATATAGGGAAAATGGGATCAACAGGATTAGTTTTGGATTGCAGTCAACAGTGAAAGAAGAGTTGGAGTATCTGGGAAGAATTCATACCTATGAAGAATTTTTACAAAGTTTCGACTGGGCAAGACAAGCTGGATTTTTGAACATCAATGTTGACTTGATGAGTGCGGTGCCGAAACAAACATTAACTTCTTATGAAGAGAATTTAAGAAAAATAGCTAAACTTTCTCCAGAACATATTTCTGCGTATAGTCTGATCATTGAAGAGGGAACACCTTTTTACGAAGATAACAAGTTAGAGGAACTTCTTCCATCAGAAGAAGATGAAGTTTTAATGTATCGAATGACAGAAAAGATTTTAAACGAATATGGTTACGACAAATATGAGATTTCAAATTATGCAAAGCCAGGTTTTGAAAGCAGACATAATCTTGGGTATTGGTCCCATATTCCGTATTTGGGAGTGGGGCTTAATGCCTCTTCGTATCTGGATGAGAAACGTTTTGAGAATCCCTCCGATATGAAAGACTATTTAGAGATTCAATCGTTCGGAGATGCATATGAAGGAGCCCGTTCGTTATCAGTTTATGAACAGATGGAAGAATTTATGTTTCTTGGACTTCGAAAGACGAAAGGCATTTCGAAGAAAGAGTTTATAGAACGTTTTGGTTGCTCCATGGATTCTGTCTATGGAAAGCCATTGATAGAATCCATGAAACAAGGCATGATGAAAGAAGAAGGAGACCGAGTTTTTCTGACGCAAGATGGTACCTTAGTCAGTAATCAGGTCTTATGTGAATTTTTATTTGACGAGGAAGTTTAAGGATACAAGTTTATCAAAGATCCATTAATTTTTTTAGATTGATCTGCCCCCAGCCCTGATGGTGTCTGGGGGTTTTTAATTTGTCGCAGTTTTTTCGCAGTTTCATTTTTATATCCTTATTGGTGTAAAAAGGATATTTTTCGAGCAGGAGAGCAAAAGAACCAGAGACGACAGGGGTTGCCATGGAAGTACCACTTTTGATAGTATAGCGGTTATTTAAGGAACACGAAAAAATATTTGTTCCAGGGGCAACAACATCCGGCTTCATAACGCAGGATGTTGTGGGACCGCGTCCGGAATATCCTGAAGAGAAGTGTTTTCTTCCGATCATTTGAAAATTATCGTCGCTGGAACCAACAGTGATGATTTTTGGACTATTTCCAGGAATTGAAATACTGTATGGTTTTGGACCATGGTTTCCGCCGGCAATACAAACAACAAGACCATCATCCCATAGGGCGTTGACATGTTTTAATAGTTCTTTGGAGGCTGAACTATCCTCGGAACCAGGACTTCCTATTGAGATGTTAACGATACGGATCTGATAGGAGCGATGATACTCATGAATCCAGTCAAGACCCTGTAAGAAGGCGCTTTGAACACCGTTCCCTGAGGCATCCAGTACTTTTAAAGAAACGATATGGGATTTTGGAGCAATTCCCAAATAATCGGAACCAAATGTTGCAGAGGAAGCAGCGATGCCGGTAATATGAGTCCCATGTCCATTATCGTCATAGCTGAAAGATTTGGAATGAACAAAATCTACAAATTTGGCGATCCGTGTGGAATGCGGAGAGAAATCTTTATGTGGGAAAAGGCCAGTATCAAGATAAGCAATACCGATACCTTCTCCAAGAAAACCATGCTGATGGGCAAGATCAGCATGGATTTGTTTTGAAACAGAAATCTGCATGGAAAGTTGCCTTTCATACTTTATATTATTAGAATACGCAGAATAAAAGATGAGGGGAACAAGAAAAAGGCCCTCTGCAGGACCTTTTAATGTAAAAATATTTAGTTAAATCCGATAAATCTACGAGCTGCTTTATACATAGCAATCGTAGCTTTTCTTCCAACATATCCAGGCAGATTTACTGCACAGCTTGTAATATTATGACGGATCTTACGATACAGACGTTTGTCACTGTCATATAAATATTTCCATAATTCTTTTCGCATCTTTAAATGCTCTTTCTGTCCAGATTTTACAGAGATCACGGAAGAAATACACATGATAATGGAAAGATAATGTCTCATATAACGTTCTAATGGCTTACTTACAAGATTAAACTGAGTCATATAATCAATCATGATATAAGTAACTTTAAACTGCTGATCGATACGTTTGATCATATTTGTCTCATTGACAGACTGATCATCACGTCCAATGAAATAACGATAGAAGTTAACATCCAGATAATACATTGTTTTTACATATGGAAGAGGTTTGAATACATAAATATTATCCACATAGAATGTATGCTCTGGAAGCTCTAGATCGCATTCACGAAGCAGTGCAGTACGATAAATGACAGAGTGCATTAAAATATACTGGCTGACAGGAAAACGTCCAACATCATCCCAGCAAAAGATCTGATCTTTTGGGATTGCATGACGATAATGAATAACAGTTTTTTTCTTGGCTCCCTGTTTTTCATATACATAGTTAGAAAGCAGCATATCAAGGACAGTTCCCTGTTTGTAGAAATTCGCAAGAGTATCAAGGATTTCTCCATAAGCATATTCATTTACCCAGTCGTCACTATCAACAACTTTTAGGTAAATACCCGTGGCATTTTTGATTCCTGTATTCACTGCACCACCATGCCCTTTATTTTCCTGGTGAATTGCACGGCAGATGTTAGGATATTTTTTTTCATATTCATCTGCGATCGCAGCAGTGTTATCGGAAGATCCGTCATTAACGATCAGAATCTCTACCTGATCACCACCTGGTAATAAGGTGTCAATGCAGTGTCTCATATATTCCTGAGAGTTGTAGCAAGGTACAACAAAGGATATTAATTTCATAAAAACCTCCTGTTTTTCAATACGGTTAACATTACTATTATATATGTTTTTTTACAAATTAGCAAAGAGTTTCCCATTCTTCATAAAGTTCTTCCAAAGAAGAAGCGATGGAAGCCTGCTCATTGCTAAGTTCCATTAATTTCGCAGGATCAGAAGCATTTTCAGGTAAAGACATAGCTTCTGAAAGTTCTTCTTGTTTCGTTTCCAACTCTGTGATCTGCTCTTCGACTTTTTTAAGACGATTTTCTTTTTTTCTCTGTTTGGCTTGTTCTTCTTTTTGCTGTTTCCAATCGAGTTTGGATTCTGTATCAACAGAAACGGAGGAAGCAGTAGAAGAAGTAAGAGATGCCTTTTCTTTTTCCTTCTGAGCAATATAATCCTGATAATTTCCAGGATAAGAAGTTAATCCATGATCAGAGATTTCCAAGATTCGTGTTGCAGTTTTATTGATAAAATAACGATCATGTGAAACATAAAGGATCGTTCCAGTATAAGCATTCATTGCAGATTCCAGAATCTCCTTAGACTGAATATCTAAATGGTTTGTAGGCTCATCAAGAATCAGAAAATTCGCATGAGACAACATTAATTTTGCAAGAGAAACACGTCCTTTTTCTCCACCGCTTAAAGAGGAGATCGGGCGGAAAACGTCTTCTCCATAAAATAAAAATGCAGCCAAAGTATTGCGGATCTTTGTGTTATTAAGATCTGGATAAGCATCTGAAATTTCATCAAAAATCGTTTTGGAATCATCTAAGTTATCTTGTGCCTGGTCATAGTATCCAATGGAAACTCCAGCTCCAAGGCTGATCGTACCGCCATTATTACTGATTTTTTTGCAAATGATCTTTAACAGTGTTGTTTTACCAGTTCCGTTTGGTCCGATCAGGGCAACGCGTTCTTCACGAAAAATATCAGCACTTAATCCATGGAATAATGATTTGTTTCCAAAAGATTTGGATACATCTTTTAAAGTCAGAACATCATTCCCACTGATGATCTCTGGTTCAATGCTAAGACGCATATCAGCATTATATTCCGTAGGTTTCTCCAATACATCAATCTTATTTAAAGCTTTTTCACGGCTTTCTGCCCGTTTGATTGATTTTTCACGATTGAACTGTTTTAATTTTTTGATAACTTCTTGTTGATGTTTGATCTCTTGTTGCTGATGTTTGTATTCTTTTAAACGGATTGCTTTGATCTGATCACGTTTTTCGATAAATGTTGTATAATTTCCATCAAACAGCATGGAGTGTCCTTGGTCGATCTCCATGACCTTATTGACAATCTTATCAAGAAAATAGCGGTCATGAGATACGATGATCACAGCTCCTTTGTAATGAGACAGGTAATTTTCAAGCCACCTTATGGAATCAACATCCAAGTGGTTTGTTGGTTCGTCAAGAAGCAGAATATCAGGATTTTTAAGCAGTAACTTACCAAGAGCAACACGAGTTCTTTGACCTCCAGATAAAGTGTTGATCTCTTTTGTGAAATCTTCTTCAGAAAAGCCAAGTCCTTTTAAGATTCCTGTGATCTCACTTTTGTATGCAAAACCATTTAATTGCTCAAATCTATGAGTAGCATTTGTATACTGGTTCATTTTTTGTTCTAGTGCATCACCGGTCAGATGTTTCATTTCCTGTTCATAGGTACGCATCTGTTCATTTAATTCAATGACTTCTTTTTTGACGGAAAGAAGTTCATCAAAAATTGTATGGTGGAATGTATGATCTTGATGTTGGGCAAGATAGCCAATGCTTGCGTCTTTCTTTAAAGAAATTTCACCTTCATCATAAGAGATTTCACCAATCAATATTTTTAAAAGTGTCGATTTTCCGGCACCGTTATATCCGATGATCGCCAGCCGGTCGTTTTCATTTAAGTGAAATGAGATATTCTGCAAGACTGGTTTTTCGACAAATGTTTTGCAGATATTCTGGCATGATAATATCATTAAGATACCCCTTTCAAATTTTTTATTATAGACATTATTTCTCAGAATACCATATTTTTTGAAAAAATGAAATATTTTCATGACGGAAAGATTGACAGTTATTAGACAATCTTATATAATTATAGGCGAAATAAAGATTTTGGAGGAATAAAATGGCAAACTCAGATAAGAATATTTCCTCAGCAGTTATCAAACGACTTCCTAGGTATTTCAGATATTTAGGAGCGTTAAAAGCGAAGAATATTACAAGAATCTCTTCAAAAGAATTAAGTGAACAGATGATGGTAACAGCATCGCAGATTCGTCAGGACCTTAACAATTTTGGTGGATTTGGGCAGCAGGGATACGGATATAATGTAGATAATCTGTATACAGAGATTGGTAAGATCTTAGGTCTGGATAAGAGAAATGACATGATTATTGTTGGAGCCGGAAATCTTGGACAGGCCCTTGCGAATTATCAGTCTTTTAATGAAGATTATGGATACAAAGTCATGGCACTTTTTGATGTGAATCCAAAGCTGATCGGAATTTCTGTCCGTGGAGTGAAAGTTCTTGATACAGATGAACTAGAGAACTTTATCAAAACACATGGAATTAAGATCGCTGCACTGACAATTCCGAAGGATCAGGCACCTGCGATCGCAAAGAAGATGGCAGAATGGGGAATTAAAGGATTCTGGAATTTTGCACCGATCGATCTTCATTTACCAGATAATGTTACAGTAGAGAATGTACATTTAGCAGAAAGTCTGATGACGTTAACATACAATGTCCACAACCGTGAAGAGAGTGAGAACGAATAGCAGGTAAGAAGATGATTGCTGGAATAGGAACAGATCTCATAGAGATATACCGGATAGAAGAGATGATTCTTCGAGGAAGACATCTTTCAAGAATTTTTACGACAACTGAATTAGCATATGCAAAAGACAATGCTACGACTTTAGCTGGCAATTTTGCTGTAAAAGAAGCCGTTTCCAAAGTATTTGGAACCGGCTTTTTCGGTGTGGAACCATATGAGATTGAAGTGTTGAGAAATGAATCAGGTGCGCCATATGTCAAATTATATGGAAAGGCGAAAGAGATAGCAAAAGATAAACAAGTTTCAAGAATTCATGTATCGATCACGAATACAAGAGAATTTGCACAAGCTTTTGCGATAGGAGAATGCGTATGAGATATGTATTAAAGAATCAGGAGATGCAAACGGTCGATCATGAGACGATTCATGGAATAGGAATTCCGGGACTTGTATTGATGGAAAGAGCATCTAAAGCAGTTGCAGATAAGGCTGCACAGATAGCAGATCATTCACAGAGGATATTGATCATTTCAGGAATTGGCAATAATGGAGGAGATGCACTTGCTTGTACGAGAATTTTGTTGGAGCAGGATTATTTAGTGGATTATATGATCGTTGGTAATATAGAAAAAGCTTCAGCGGATCTGAAATTACAGCTTCAGATACTTAAGAATCTAGGCTATTTTCCGATAGATTGTGAAGATGTAAATTTTCATGAATATGATCTTTTGATCGAAGGGATTTTTGGAGTTGGACTTTCTAGAGAAGTTGGTGGTGTTTATAAAGAAGTCATTGAACGGATCAATGCATGTGGTAAGCCTGTGATCGCAATTGATATTCCATCTGGAATCAGTGGAGATAGTGGAAAGATTCTTGGATGTGCAGTGCATGCGTCATCAACAGTTACATTTGGTGGATATAAAAGAGGTCATTTATTATATCCAGGACGAGAATATTGTGGAGATATTAAACTGGTATCCATAGGATTTCATAACCAGACGATCAAAAAGTATGCGACAGGATATATATTAGAGGAAAGTGATCATTTAATGCCAGAAAGAAAAGCATATTCCAATAAAGGAAGCTATGGGAAGATTTTGATCATTGCTGGAAATGAAACAATGTCAGGAGCTGCATGTTTTGCAGCAGAAGCAGTACTTCGGATGGGTGCAGGACTTGTGAAAGTGCTTTCTGATGCTGGAAATCGTCAGATTTTACAGACAAGACTTCCAGAAATTTTATTTGGAGAACGAAAAGATTTAGAAGAATCTTTAGAATGGTGTGATTGTATCTTGTTTGGCCCAGGAGTTGGTGTCAGTGAAGAAATGAAAGAAATGTTAGAGATGGTTTTGAAAAAAGGGAAAAAACCATTGGTCATTGATGCAGACGGATTAAATATAATCAGTAGATTTAACATGAAAATTGAATATCCATATGGGACGATCATGACTCCACATTTGATGGAGGCAGCAAGATTGATGTCATGTGATATCACACAGATCAAAGAAGATCTATGTCAGAGTGCACAAGATCTTGCAGAGAAATATCATTGTACAGCTGTTTTAAAAGATGCAACAACTATCGTTGCACGAGAAGATGATTTGGTGTATATTAATCAAAGCGGAAATGATGGAATGGCGACTGGAGGAAGTGGAGATGTTCTTGCGGGAATGATCACAGGCCTTTTGGGGGAAGGATTATCTGTTCATGAGGCAGCAGTTCACGGAGTTTATCTTCACGGTCTTGCAGGAGATCATGCAAAGCATGATCTGGGCGCTTACAGCATGATCGCATCAGATATTATTGCTCATATAAAGGACGTTACAGGAGGAAATTATGAACCAGTACTATAGAGTGCATGCAGTTATTGATCTGGATGCAATCTGTCATAATATAAGAGAAGTAAAACGTGTAGTTGGAGAAGGTGTGAAAGTAATGCCAGTGATCAAAGCTGACGGATACGGACACGGAGCAGTTCCAATTGCAAAAGAATTAAATAAGATCGGAGTTGATGCATTTGCCGTTGCAATCCTAGAAGAAGGGATCACACTTCGAAACAATGGAATCAGACAGCCAATCTTGATTTTAGGATACACATCAGAATATCAGTACAGCTCATTGATTCAGTATGAGATCGAGCCAACCGTATTCTGCTATGAGATGGCAGAGTCCTTATCAAAGATCGCGCAGGCACTAGGCAAAGATGCGAAGATTCATATCAAACTGGATACAGGAATGAACCGTATCGGATTTAAACCAACCAAAGAATCTGTAGATATCATAGAGAAGATCGCCAAATTACCAAATATCAAGATTCAAGGAATCTTTACACATTTCGCATGTGCAGACGAGGCGGATAAAACAGAAACTTATGAGCAGGAACGAAAATATGATCAGTTTATTACGTGGCTTGAGGAAAGAGATATCTATATTCCAATCAAACACGTATCAAACAGTGCATCGATCATTGATCTGGATGGATTTAGAAAAGATATGGTACGTTCAGGAATCATTACTTATGGATTATATCCATCAGAAGAAGTTTCAAAAGATGTATTGGATTTAAGACCAGCAATGGAATTAAAGACACACATTGTATATATCAAAGAAGTGGAAGCAGGAGAAGGAATCAGTTACAATCACACATATGTAACTGATAAGAAGACAAAGATCGCAACTATCCCAGTAGGATATGCAGACGGATACCCAAGATCACTCTCTTCCAAAGGAAAAGTATTGATCCGTGGGCAGTATGCACCGATCATTGGAAGAATCTGTATGGATCAGTTTATGGTTGACGTGACAGATATTGAAGGTGTATCTGTGATGGATGAAGTAACTTTAGTCGGACACGATGGCAATAAAATGTTGACCGTAGAAGAAGTTGCAAATGAAGCAGGATCTTTTAATTATGAATTTGTCTGTGGGATTGGGAAACGTGTTCCACGAGTATACATTCGAAACGGAGAGATGAAAGAAGCAGAATATTTTGAAAAATAAGGAATACTTTTGAAAGAATTGTAAATACTCTTCATACAATATTTAAAAAGAAATGGAGAGTGTTTATGCTTATGGTAATTAAGCGAGGCGATATATTTTATGCAGATTTAAGACCGGTTGTTGGTTCAGAACAAGGCGGTATCCGTCCTGTGATCGTATTGCAAAATGATGCGGGAAATAAATATAGTCCAACGATCATCTGTGCAGCGATCACAAGCAAGATGAACAAGGCAAAGTTGCCGACTCATGTACCGATCGACTGCCACAGATGTGAATTAGAAAAAGATTCTGTGATTTTGTTAGAACAGATCCGGACAATCGATAAAAGTCGTTTAAGAGAAAAGGTATGCCATTTAAATTGTACATTCCTAAAACAAGTGGATCATGCACTAAAGATCAGTTTAAGTCTTGATACATAACAGGAATCTTGGATATATTGACCTTTTTTCTTAGAAATGATATATTTAAGTTTGTATAGTCTTAATTTCTAGAAGATAAAAGGAGAAAAAAAGAAATGGAAGGATTTACTCCCTCGGTGCTTATGATGATCATTTTAGCAGTTATCATCGGATTTGCAGTTGGGTGTTTTTTCATGAAACAAAGAGAGAAGATCAAAGAAGCAAAGAAAAAACTGCACACATCAGAACAAGAACATGAAGAGGATGAAGACAATGAATATGAAGAAGAGATCATGAACATTGTTAACGAAGGACATGAGCAAGGTGCGATCATGGAAGGGGAAGCCCGCATGATCACGAATATTTTCGAATTTGGAGATAAAGATGTTACAGATGTTATGACATCAAGAAAGAAGATTGATGCGATTGATGTAAACATGTCCGTAGAGAAAGCATTAAATTATATGTTAGATGAGCCATATTCAAGATACCCATTATATGAAGATGACATTGATAACATTGTAGGAGTGCTTTATTTAAAAGATGTGATCGATGCATATCTTAATCAGAAAGAAGCAACACTTTCTGATATTGCAAGAGAGCCGTTTTTTGTTCATCAGACGATGAATTTATCGGTGCTTTTTCAGGAGATGCAGACCAAGAAGATTCATATGGCGATCGTTATTGATGAATACAGCCAGACAGAAGGTATTGTATCTATGGAAGATATGCTAGAGGTCATAGTAGGGAATATTTTAGACGAATATGATGTCGAAGACCGTAATATCACCAAGATTGGATGGGCAGATATTTATCTTGTACGAGGAAGTACGAGACTGGAAGAACTTGAGGATACATTAGGAATCGAATTTGACGTTGAAGATATTGAGACACTCAATGGATTTTTAATTGATCAGCTGGGACATTTACCAGAAGACAATGAAGAAATAGAAATTATCTACCAAGGATATTCCTTTAAATCTGTTGATATTCATGACAACATGATTAGACAGGTAAAGGTAGAAAAAAGGAAAAGGAAGGAAGAAGAAGATGTCAGGACACAGTAAATTTGCGAACATCAAACACAAAAAAGAAAAAAATGATGCGAAAAAAGGAAAGATTTTCACAGTCATTGGAAGAGAAATTGCAGTAGCCGTTAAAGAGGGTGGACCAGATCCAGACAACAATAGCAGATTACGTGATGTCATTGCAAAAGCTAAAGCAAACAATATGCCAAATGACACGATCGAACGTGGTATCAAAAAAGCTGCCGGAGATGCAGATTCTGTTAATTATGAGCAGATTACATATGAAGGATATGGACCAAGCGGAGTTGCGATCATCGTAGATACATTAACAGATAACAAAAACCGTACAGCATCTAATGTAAGAAATGCTTTTACAAAAGGAAATGGTAACGTAGGAACACCAGGATGTGTATCTTATATGTTCGAGAAGAAAGGACAGATCATCATCTCTAAAGAAGAATGTGAAATGGATGCAGACGATCTTATGATGATGGCATTAGATGCCGGAGCAGAAGACTTCAACGAAGAAGACGACAGCTTTGAAGTATTGACAACACCAGAAGACTTCAGTGCAGTCAGAGAAGCTTTAGAGAAGGAAGAAATTCCTATGGCAGATGCCAGTGTAACAATGATCCCTGGTACTATGGTCGAACTTACAAGTGAAGAAGATATTAAGAGTATTCAGAAAACATTAGATCTTCTTGATGAGGATGACGATGTGCAAGAAGTTTATACAAACTGGGATGAATAATCTGTTATAGATTTTATAGAATATAAAATAATAAGAACCTTAACTCAATGCATATATAATAAATGCTGGGAGTTAAGGTTCTTTTTTGCTATGATATTTGAAATTTATAATATGAATTATTACTGTTACTAAGTAATCTTCGAACACCTATAAAACTATGCATTCTCAAGTGCTTCTTTCAGATCATTGATAATATCTTTTGCACTTTCAATTCCAACGGATAAACGGATCATTCCAGGAGAAACACCAGCTTCTCTTAACTGTTCATCATTCATCTGGCGATGTGTATGACTTGCTGGGTGAAGAACCATTGTTTTTGATGCAGCAACATGAGTTGCGATGTTCGCTAATTTTAAGCTATCCATAAAGCGTACTGCAGCATCACGTCCACCAGTCAGTTCAAAGGAAATAACACCACAGGTTCTTCCATTATCCATATATTTTTGTGCTAATTCGTGATATTTATCATTAGGAAGTCCAGCATAAATAACATGAGATACTTTTTCATGAGCATCTAAGAATTCAGCAACTTTCTGAGCATTTTCAAAATGACGTTCTACACGTAAAGGCAGTGTTTCTAATCCAAGATTTAATAAGAAACAGTTTTCAGGGGATGGAATGGAACCGAGGTCACGCATCAGCTGTGTTGTAGCTTTTGTGATATAAGCTTTCTTTCCAAATTGTTTTGTATAAACGACACCATGGTAAGATTCATCAGGTTCAGTAAGACCATGATATTTGTGTCCATAAGCGTCCCAGTCAAAGTTTCCGCTGTCAATGATCGCACCGCCAACTTGAACGGCGTGTCCATCCATATATTTTGTTGTTGAATGTGTGACGATGTCAGCACCCCATTCAAAAGGACGACAGTTGATCGGTGTTGCAAAAGTATTATCAACGATCAATGGAACTTCATGTTCATGGGCAACCTTTGCAAATTTCTCAATATCAAGAATGACAAGTGCAGGGTTTGCAATCGTCTCTGCAAATAAAACTTTGGTATTCGGTTTGAATGCAGCAGCAATTTCTTCAGCACTTGCATCAGTATCAACGAATGTACAGTCAATTCCAAGTTTCTTTAATGTAACACCCAGAAGGTTAAATGTTCCACCATAGATCGTAGAAGCTGCAACAACATGATCTCCAGCTTCACAGATATTAAAGATCGCATAGAAGTTTGCAGCCTGTCCAGAAGAAGTAAGAAGTCCTGCAACACCTCCTTCAAGATCAGCAATTTTGGCAGCTACAGCATCGTTCGTAGGATTCTGAAGACGCGTATAGAAATATCCTTCTGCTTTCAAATCAAATAACTGTCCCATTTCATCGGTTGTATCATATTTGAAAGTAGTACTCTGATAAATAGGAAGTGCACATGGTTCTCCTTTCTTAGGAGTGTAACCAGAATGAAGACATTTTGTTTCTAAATCATAATGACTCATAATCATAATTCCTTTCTGTTATAAAAAATATGTATTAAATTATACCCGTAATTCCTAAAGAAAACAAGGGAAATAGAATTCAGATAATTTGTTAAATTGACTAAAAAAAAAGAAAATTCGAGATTTTTTTATATAAAAGAAAAACAACTTGACAAAAAAATTATTTTTATCACACAAACCAACAAAAACATTGAAAAACTTAACGAAGTTCTTAAGATAATTTGTTGTTTTATTTTTAACGATGTGCTAAAATAAAGATGTTATTTTTAATACTGAAAGGAGTTTCAACATGATTTATTCACATGAAGTAGAACAAATGTGTACAGTAGCTCAGGGTGTAAACCATGGAGCTGCCCCAATTCCTGAAGAAGCAAAATGGGTAAAAGCGAAAGATGTAACAGACATCTCAGGATTAACACATGGTATTGGTTGGTGTGCACCTCAGCAGGGAGGATGTAAATTAACTCTTAACGTTAAAGAAGGTATCATCCAGGAAGCATTAGTAGAAACAATCGGATGTTCAGGAATGACACATTCAGCTGCTATGGCATCTGAAATCTTACCAGGAAGAACAATTTTAGAAGCATTGAATACAGACTTAGTTTGTGATGCTATCAATACAGCAATGAGAGAATTATTCTTACAGATCGTATACGGAAGAACTCAGAGTGCATTCTCTGAAGAAGGACTTCCAATCGGTGCTGGTCTTGAAGACTTAGGTAAAGGATTAAGATCTCAGGTTGGTACAATGTACGGAACACTTAAAAAAGGTCCTCGTTACCTTGAAATGGCTGAAGGATACGTTACAGGTATCGCTCTTGATGCGGATGATGAAATCATTGGATACCAGTTTGTTAACTTTGGTAGAATGATGGACTTCATCAAAGCTGGAGACGATGCTCAGACAGCACTTGACAAGGCCAAAGGTCAGTACGGACGCGTTGATGACGCTGTTAAGATTATTGACCCAAGAAAGGAATAGGAGGTAGCGAATAATGGCTTTATTTGAATCATATGAAAGAAGAGAAAAACAGATTCTTGCTGTTTTAAAAGAGTATGGAATCAATTCTATCGAAGAAGCTGGTGAAATCACAAAAGCTGCTGGATTAGATGTTTATGCTCAGGTTGAAGGAATTCAGCCAATCTGTTTCGAAAATGCAAAATGGGCTTACACAGTAGGTGCTGCTATCGCAATCAAAAAAGGTTGCAAAAGAGCTGCAGACGCTGCTGCTGCTATCGGAGAAGGTCTTCAGGCATTCTGTATTCCTGGATCTGTAGCTGATCAGCGTAAAGTAGGTCTTGGACATGGTAACTTAGGAAAGATGCTTCTTGAAGAAGAAACAGAATGTTTCGCATTCTTAGCAGGTCACGAATCTTTCGCAGCTGCTGAAGGAGCTATCGGAATCGCTGAAAAAGCAAACAAAGTTCGTCAGAAACCTTTAAGAGTTATCTTAAACGGATTAGGAAAAGATGCTGCACAGATCATTTCCAGAATTAACGGATTTACATATGTTGAAACTGAAATGGATTATTACACAGGTGAAGTTAAAGAAGTATTCAGAAAATCTTACTCTGAAGGATTAAGAGCTAAGGTTAACTGCTACGGTGCTAACGATGTAACAGAAGGTGTTGCAATCATGCACAAAGAAGGTGTAGACGTATCTATCACAGGTAACTCTACAAACCCAACTCGTTTCCAGCACCCAGTTGCAGGTACATACAAAAAAGAATGTATCGAACAAGGTAAAAAATACTTCTCTGTAGCTTCTGGTGGTGGTACAGGACGTACATTACATCCAGATAACATGGCTGCAGGACCAGCTTCTTACGGAATGACAGATACTATGGGACGTATGCATAGTGATGCTCAGTTCGCAGGATCTTCTTCAGTACCAGCCCATGTAGAAATGATGGGATTAATCGGTATGGGTAACAACCCAATGGTAGGAGCTACAGTAGCAGTAGCTGTATCCATTGAAGAAGCTGCTAAAGCAGGTAAATTCTAGGAAACCGCTTAAATACGTGGTTTTTAGGAACGATAGAAGTGGTAAAAAGCAGTGAAAAGTGACTCGTTACTACAACATTGCTACAACATTACTACAACTCGTTGCTACAGGTAAATAAGCAAAAGAGTCAAGAATATATATGGTATCCTTGGCTCTTTTTTTACTCAGACTAAAAACAAATTGAAGAAAATATTAACAAGTTGTTGACAAGATTAACAAGTTGTTGACAAGATTAACAAGTTGATGTAATATATAGCCATAAGGAGGAATGACTATGCTGACGAGGTTTGGAAAACAGCTACGAAAAATAAGGGTTGAAGAGGAGGAACGATTAAAAGATATGGCTGACAGACTTGGTGTTACAACAGCATATTTGTCAGCGGTTGAAAACGGTAAAAGAGCAGTGCCGGATGCTTGGATTTACCAGATTATAGACCAATATAATCTGAACGATAATGAGGCAAAAGAATTACAAGATGCGGCATATGAAAACAAGACTGATTTAACAATTGATCTGAATGATACGGAAAATGCAGAAGTTGCATTATCTTTTGCAAGAAAATTCAGACGACTTACATTAAAACAGGCTGATGAGTTACAAAAAATGTTAGACAAAATGTAAAGGAGATGATCGGAAATGGCGGAATGTATTGCACAGCCGTTATCTAGAAGAGATATTCGTCGTAAAGCTGATTTGATAAGACGAATCGAGGGAAGTTCAAACAAGTTGTATTTTGATATTATACATTTCTTAGAAATAACATTACCTCAGATTGATCCTAAATTTTCATTGGTAATAAATTCAGAATCGGAAATGGGTGAGTGTCATGGTTTGACTTATCCAGAAAGAGACGAAATTCAAATTAGGGAAGACGTTTATGAAAGAGCTTGCGAGGGAAGCGGAAGAGACAGGCTAACAATGGCGCATGAATTATTCCATTTATTGCAACATACTAGAGAAAATATAAGTTTTGCACGTATGGAAGGAAAGGCAAAAACTTATATGGATCCGGAATGGCAGGCAGATGCCTTTGGTGGAGAATTATTGATACCAAAAGAACTTACAGGTGGAATGTCGGCTCCAGAAATAGCCATAAAATGCGGCGTGTCGCTTGCAGCAGCCAGATTTCAAATGAATAGATCATAGATATTTAAGCTGAAAAGCTTTTATATATAGAAAAAACCAAGCACATAAATGCTTGGCACGACCAAAAGTAGTACTACTTTGTGGCTAGTTTTACTTTTCTCTGACCAACTAAAGTATAACATTGTAGTACCATTTTTGCAAGTGAAAATTGCGAAAGGAGGTAGTATGATGTACATATTTAGAGCATCAATCACTACAAAAGATGGGCAAAAAATCTATGCTAAAGATCATGGAAAAAGAGCCTTTCGTATTTGGGTAGGTCCGGGACCAGAACCAAAAAAGAAAAAATAATTTAAGATAAAAAGTGTATCTTAACTAGCCAGATGCATTCATTTCAGAAACTATATTTAATGTAGAAGAAAGGAGTGTAAGCAATGGCCAAGACAAAAAGTAGTGTTCGAGGTAAACAGAACAAAAAAATTGTTACGGTAAAATCTTATAAAAGATGTGATGGAACTACAGTTCGTGCGCATAGAAGATCAACACCAAATTAAAAATATCAAAAAAGAGCCCAAAACTGAGCTCTTTTTTGATACAAAATTATTTGATTTTCAATATCTCTTCCATTAACCATTCTCTTTTTCGTTTCGTATAAGTGTTCTCTGTAATGTCTTTTATTTTATGTCCCATGATACGTTTCACAGCATATTCATTGACCTCGGCAGCCTTCGCCATTGTTGCGAACTGGATACGTCCATCATGAGCACGATGATCTGGATTTAATTCTAGCTGTTCAATGATCTTATCAACTCTATGACGATATTTATCATATGTAAGTTTCAAACTAGATCGATGGGTTTTAGTATCGGTGCAATTGATCAAGTATTCACTTCCTAAAGACAGGGCTTCCTGGTAACGATGTTTTACTAATGTGCGAATCTTTGGATGGATCGGAACTACACGATCTTTTCCGGCATCGGTTTTCATACCACCAGTAATAAACCAATTATCCAAGTCAACGTCTTTCATTTTTAGCAATCCCAATTCCTGCGGTCGCCAACCGGAGTAGCACTGGATCAGTAATACATCTACATAATCCACATCATATAAGTTATTCCATAATTTCTGCATTTCTTCATCTGTGAAGTCGATATGATCCTTCTTTTCTTCCTCGACATCTTTGATAATATCATCGGATAATTTGAAAGTTCTTGCATAATTTTTATCAACAACATCATTTTCATTTGCATAATCAAGCATTAAATTGAACAGGGACTTGATCTTTGTTTTGGTGGTAGGAGAAGGATGTTTTTCTTTTCCATCGACTTCGTATGTACCTTCTTCCATACAGCCTTTAATGTGTCGCGGACGTAAATCTTTGGCACGCATTTTGTAAATGGAAGAGCAGTAGTTCCAAGCTGATTTGATTGTTCTTTCGCTAGATGGATTGGATAAAGTCTTAAAGTATTCCTCAGTCCATTTTTCATACAGCTCTTCAACAGTCAGATCGTCATCTAAATCGTAAGGATTTTTATTGTATTCGACTAATGCAGCATAAGCCTCATTGTAAGTCTTGAAGAATGCAACGGGTTTGAGCAGTTTACGAATTGGTCTGCCGTAAAAGTCTTTTCCAACAGTAACCATTGCACGAAAAGGTTTATATAGATTACCAGTTTTGATTTCAGATATCTGGCCAAAGCCATTTGGAAGTTTTTTTCGTCTTCGCTGTTTGGTTCGTTGCTTTTTGGCAGCAGTTGTTTGTAGAGGATATCCGCAGTGAGGACAAGCAATTGCATGATCGCTTACCTGCAGATTACATTCGGGACATTTAATTAACATGATCATCATTCCTTTCTTAAAAATTTGTATAAAAATAACGCCTTGCCAGACGTTAGAAAGAAATGGTATAATCTATTTGTTTAGGATAGGTATACCGTTTTGATCTAACGATCGGCACGGAAATCTATGAAAGCAGTCTCAGAAATGAGGCTGTTTTTATTTGTATAAAAATATTAAGAAGTTACAATATAGTGTTTTGGTTAATAATTAGATGCTTTTTTAAATTTTCCGCTCAGAAATTGGAAATATTACTTGAGAAAAGCAGTTCCTATTTACAGTCGGATCTAAATCAGCCATTTCTTCGATAGAAGCTTTAAAAATATCGTCTATGGGTGTGTGTTGAACAAAGGGGTCGTTAATTAAATGATTTTTAAATATTTTACAGCCGGATTCATTACTTTTTGAGGAGCATAAAGCGGCTATTTGTATTTCTTTTTCTGTAGCTATAAGAGGAATAAAATCTGTTTGATTAGTGTTTCCAAAGGTATATAGTTGCATTTCTTTGTTATTGGAAATTCCACTGATAATAAATTGTACTTTGTGTTCTTTTGGAAAATTAAACATGGGTATAATTGCGTGAATACAAGCGGCTACTTCATTAACATAAGGCTCACGCATTCCATTTTTTTGTATTTGTTCTAAAGCTAGTTGAAGTTGTGATAAGATTTTTTCACAAGCTTTGGTTGATCCAGAATATCCAATAATTACATTATTATTGATTTTTCTAGTTTTATTATAAAATTCTGTTTTAATAGTACCATCTGTATAACAGCAACGTCCATCACTTGCGATAGCTGCCATTTTTGTTGATACGTATCCGATTACAAAACTCAAAAATATCATTCCTTTCATTATGTATTTAATAAGTTTGATAACCATTTTGGTGAGATTACCGAAATAGTATTGAAAAAATCAAGAACTTTGATTATAATATACTTAACAAGGAAGTCGGCACGATGGAGCAAACCCATCCGCTCCGGCGAATGCTTAACGAAAAATAGTCGTTCTACACTTACCAGGGGCAGGACGGCTATTTTTTATGTGTATAGTTCAGAATGGCAATAATTAATAGTGCAACATTTATGATGATCATAAATTCCTCATATGTACTCATAAGGGCCTCCTTTCCGCAATGCTCGGAGCGGTGTTGGAGACTTGCCGCCTGACGACTTCCTGGGTAAGTATATTATATTTTCAAAGTTCTATTGTTGTGATGTCGCAATGTTCCGTCCAGTTGGTAGCTGGGCGGTTTTTTAATTATGAATTATGCTTGTTTTTGCATGGTTTCTTTCATTTTTAAAGAGGTTCTATACTGATCAGCATCAGGAAATTCTATAAATTCGACAGTCTTATCAAAATTATTTTTAACTACTTCCTTGATTTCATCTAGAGTAACATTAAAAAATTCTCGTCTAGTATTAACCATGTTTAATTTTCTATCTTCAAAAGCTCTATGCAAAGCTGCCTCTAAAGATGGGGCATCTTCAGAAAATATCATTGCGTGTACATCAAAATTAAATGGAACAGAAGCGTCACCCAACTCATCTACACGATCTTGAGGATTAAGTCTTCTAGTCATTCCAATTTTATATATATTTTCACCAAATGATCCGATGTTTGAAATAACATATACATAACCAGCTCGTTGATTAGCCTCTCGATAGTCAATATCCTGTATGGATTTATCAATATCTGATAATGTGTTTTCAAGCTCATGCTTTTTAGCAAGGAGCTCTTCGTTTTCACCGTGTTCTTTGATTTGCTCAAGAAGATTTTTGAGAGCTTGTTCGTAATGTTTCTTCTCTTTATTGATTTTTTTGCGTTCTTCTTCGATTTCCTTCTTTAATCTAGCTGCTTCACGTTGTTGTGCACGTAATTCACGCTGCAATTCTTTTTCTTCCTTTTTCTTAATTTGATATTCTAGAGCAAGGTGTAATTCATCAATCTTTGACTCAATGTATGCATCGTTAACGCAAATGCCCATCATAGTTCCTAACTTCTGAATTTGCTCTGCACTTTTTAAGATTTTCTTTTTTGATGTCTCGAAATTATTATATTTTACTTTACCAATGGTTTCATCACATTCACTATTAAAGGCACGAAGAAGAAGTTTTTGCATATCTTTAACCATTTTTTTACCTTTGGTAGCACTATTATTTACAGTCCAGTTAGTATATCCAGCTGCAGCCACCTGATCTTTAACCATTTGCTTTTGCTCTTTTCGAATAGCAGTTAATTTTTCCTTATATTCATCTGATGATAAAAAGCTGTATCTTGGCTGATATAAGCCATATTCTTGAACTAATATTTCATCTTCGAAAGTAATAATCTCTTTTGATAATGAATCTAATTTATCATTTTGACGATTTATTTCTTGCTCTCTAAAGAGAATTTGCTGATTTAATGAATCACGTTCCTGATTTAATTCTTTGATTTTCTGTTCAATAGTAATAGCTTCTTTCATTTCAGGAGTGAGCATTTTCTTTAAATCTTCGTTTTCTTGTTTGATTTCGTTTATTTTAAAAATGTCTAATAACCCCATATGTACTCCTTTGTAATAGTAGTTAAAATTTTGCTCTTAATTCTTTTACAACGCCAATGATACGAACGGGTTTTTCTGCAATTTCTTTATTAGAAAAATACATAGGTTCATAACTTGGATTGGTAGAAATTAAAGCAATTCCTTCAGCATATTTTTTTAATCGTTTACAGGTTGCCTCATTGCCATTAACAACAGCAATTACAATATTATCAGTTTCCGCATCATCTTGCTGACGAACGATTACAACATCACCATCTTTCATTCTTGGTTCCATTGAATCACCATGAATTTGCAGTCCAAAAAATTCTCCAGTAGAAGCCATATCTTGCGTAATTTCTTCTGTGTCAATAATTTCTTCTACACAATCTATAGGAATACCGGCAGCTACACGTCCAAGAACATTGATAGTAACCCCATTTTTTGCTGGAGCAGAATTACGTTTTTCAACAAGATCCGCCTTAGAAATACCAAAATAATTTGCCATAAGTTCAATTTTATCGATTCTTGGGTATGAATTACCTTTAACCCAATCAGTGAAGGTTGTGTATTTGACGCCTAATGCTTCACACATGTCATTGCGCGACTTTTGGTGTTTATTCATGTAATATGTAATGTTTTCTGCCATAATTTTTTTGTTACCTAAGTTCCCCAATTAATAACACCTCTTTTCTTATTAATTATTATGTTTTCAGTTTAGTATAAAACCGTAAAAAAATCAAGAAAAACATAAAAAATTACGAAAAAACCGTTGACACTACGATTAAATCGTAATATACTAAGGGTGTAGCAAAGAAAAGAAAACGAAAGGATGTGAAAATAATGGCAAAAGAATATACTCCAACATTAAAGCAGGCAAGAGAAGGACGAGGGTATACTCAAGCTGAAGCAGCAAAATTAATAGGTATAAGTGTTGAAACATTAGGAAATTACGAGAGAGGTAAAAGTTATCCAGATATTCCAACGCTGAGAAAAATTGAGGAATTATACGGAGTTCCGTATGATAGACTTATTTTTTTACCTTTGGATTACGATAAAACCGTAAATTTGTACTAATGTAATTAACTAAATAACCAGGAGGTGAGAAAGACGAAATATATAAACATTACAAGATTTGTTGCAATAGCATTTTTTACATTAGAAGCATTATTAAAAATATATGCTTACAGAAAATTAAAGAAAGAAGATCCATACAGTGAAATGAAGAAGGAACTTCTTTTACAGAAAGTAATGATAGATATTCTTGCAGTTGCAGTGATCTTAGAAAGAACATCCATTTATATCTGCATTTAGGAGATGAGCAAAATAAGAAGTAATAAAATTAGTTGCCCAAGCTGTAAACAAGAAAATGAAGAAAATTCAAATTTCTGTGCAAATTGTGACGAGAAGCTAAAAGATGTGTGTAGCTGTCGGATAATAAAAAAGGACAGCTATTCTTGCGGAGAGAAAAGCTGTCCGGGATATAAGTTTTTTAAAGCGGTATAGAAAAATAAAGGAGTTAAAACATGCAAGTAATAACAACAATACTATCAGCAACAGCATTAATCGTTAATCTCTGTACACTCTTCTACATCAGAAAAATGTACAAGGAATGATTGATGTTTCTTGAAATGGTGAATGTGGTTAACGGAAGTGATCTTAATCGCAAGTGTGGGATAGATTTCATCGAAATAATATCCAAACTCTTCCGAAGAACAAGGATATAGAATATCTCCAGCACTTAAATGATTAGAATACAGATCGTCCGAAATGATATCTGCAATCGGAGTTCTCAAAGGACCGGCATATGTATATGTTTGCTCAGGTTCGTAATCCACAGGATGTACGATTTCACCAGATGGGAGAGAAAATTCAATAGAATCCAAAGTTATTGGCATAGGCGATAAGTTATTAAGTGAGAACCAAAAGATCGCAGGTCCAGATACTTGTGTATATACAGTACCTGCAGTAACAGTAAGTTTTCGACGATTACATTTCTTAGTGTAATAGATGCTATAAATAGCAGCTATTAATGCAAGAAGAGCAATCCAAAAGTTTAATAAGTCAAGATTTAGGGTTTTAAACATAATATTCCTCCTTTTTAAGAAATTATAACATATAACAATTAAATACAATAGATGGCTTAATCCTCTGTCCGATACATTTTATCTTCCTTTAAAAAACGCCCCTATAGTTGATTAATTAAAAATAACAAATCATCGGGCAGAGAGTTAAGCCATCTGAAGAAAGGAGAGTGAAAGACATGAGTAGAAGACAAGATCTAAGAATCTTAGCAGCATATGCAAATGCACCAGAGGAGTTTCCAGAAGGCAATGTACCGGTATCATATGCAGCAAAGAAGATGGGAAAAGATGCATGTTTTATTCGAGCAGGCATTGAAGCAGGATGGCTTCCTATTGGATATGCGTTTAGAAAACCAGGAAGTAAGAAGATTAATTATTACATCAGTCCGAAACTTTTTTGGGAAGTAACAGGTGTTTTATATCAACCAGAGAAAGGAGCGTGAGATGAGTTTTGAAGCAAAAGCAAATTTAGTTACAGCTATCGTACTAACGATCATTGGTGGTTATAAATGGATAGTAGTTGCATGCTTAGTAGTTGTAGCAGTTGAATTGACATGGGGAAAGGAGTTTTATAAGGATGATCGACGAAAAAGAAATTCTAAAAGAGCTTGATGGAATGATTGAAGCACAAAATCGCAATGTCGAATATGCAGAACAAAATTCTAATGAAACTGTTGTGCATCTGGAATCAAGAGAGCTTGCAGCATACATGGCTGTAAGGGACATGATAAAAGAAAAAAGTGCCCACGGAGCGGCAACTCCAATGGGCACAGATATTAATAGTCTAACACAAAAATAGTATATCATAAAAATTTGACACTGACAAAGGAAAACTTAAATGAGATTAACAATGAAAAATCATAAGAGTGATACATATAGAGCATCCCTGATCAGACAGGATAATAATTGCCTAATTGGGGATGTAGTGAATAAATTAGGCAGATATGAAGACATCTGTGAAGATTTACAGGAACTTGAAAAGATAGTAAAAGAGCATAAAAAAGAACTCACCAACTAAAGTGAGTTCTGATTTTTATCTCTCTATTCGAGAAAATTATTCCATAAATATTATATCAAGTTCTCCACATAAAGGCAAGAAAAAGAGCGGTTGCAATACCGCTAATTAGACTTGCTAAAGGTATTAAGTTTAGAACAAAAGGAGAATGAAATGCCATACATAGAAATGACAGTAAGGGCAGGACTAACGAAAGAAGTCCAGAGATATTACAGCAGAAGAGTACATCCCAAAGGATGTAAGAGAGAAAAGAGAAAGAAAAAGACAAAAGAATCTCAACATAAAATAAATGTAAGAAAAGCAACAGATAAATTAAGATGGCTGCTGAATGAAAATTTTAAAGGCGGAGACATGCATATCCGTTTATCTTATGCAGGAACAAAGCCGGAATATGATCAGATGAAGGAAGATAAGAAAAAGTTCTTAAGAAAGTTAAGAGCTGAATACAGAAAGCAGGGGAAAGAGTTTAAATTTGTTCATATTTTTGAGATCGGAAAAAGAGGAGCTAGACATCATCATCTGGTCATTAATTCAATAGACAGCAGAACATTAAGAGAATGCTGGCCGCACGGGTCAGTATATGTAAGTTTGTTAGATAATACAGGTCAGTACGGAAAACTGGCATCCTATCTGATCAAAGAAGTAACAGAGAAAGGAGAGAAACTTCCACGAAGATATTCCCCGTCAAAGAATTTGAGAATCCCTGAACCTCAGAAAGAAATAATCTTAGAAAGAAAGTTCTTCCGAAGAAAACCGATCGCACAAAAGGGCTACTATATCGATCAACAGAGTGTTTATTCTGGATTCACAGAAGATGGATACCAGTTCTTGCGATATATACAAGTAAAAATACATAGGAGGAAAGAATGAAACAAATAGACATTTATATACATACATTAACTCATAGCAGGGGAAAAGGTCCAGCAGTCTATAAATCCGTGTTAGAGTTTGTAAAGTCCGATGGAGAAGTATGCACCTTAGAAGTCACAGGAGCAGATAAAGAGACAACAACAAACCGGATTACAACCGAAGCGGTAGTGATGGCACTGCGAAGAATTAAGTTGAATCAACCTTACAAAATAAGAATTCATGCGGATTCAGATTATTTCACACGGATGTTAAAGACTACGAGAGTGTATGCAGAACATGAATGGAAAACAAAAGCAGGAAAAGAGATCGCCAACGTGGACCTATGGAAAGAAATCTATATCTTTAAAAAGACAAACCACGTAACGGCAGACAACAATCTACTAGATCACTACGAATGTAAAGAAGAACTGGAGGAAAGTTTATGTACATTTACGAATTAGAAGAATTCCTAGGTGGATTCACAGACGAAGAAAAAGTCGGGATCATGGAGAAACACCATATCGTGTTTAAAAGCCAAGGTGGATGTGACTTCTTCTACAACATGATCGAATTACCAACAGGCCTACATAAAGGAAATCGTGGACCACATATGTGCAGAAACACAGATGTTTTCTTAAAACAAAGCGTTCAGAATGCATTATTTGCTGAACTGGGCACAAAAAGAAAGACAGCAGATGAGATCGTAGATCTATGTTGTCCAATGAACCGAAAAAGTAAACAGAAATTATATAAACGTCTGGAAAGCGCTGAAAGTCATGACGGAAAATATGAGATTGAAGATGCGGTACGTGCGATCATGGGTGGTAAATTGTATTAGGAGGTGTGATCATGTTTGAAATGTTTGGAGAAATGGAGACGGCAGAAGAGATCAATGCAGTGGCTAGAAGCTTAAAGGAAGAAGGCGAAAGAGAAAATCTGGACAAGTTATGTGCTGAAAACGGCATAGATGCTGAATTAGCAGAGATGTTCTGGAATGGAGAGATTGATTTTATCACAGATAGTCTAATGGCAGCAGTCGGAAAGCTAGACATGGAAGTCAAAGAAGCAAAAGGACAGAATGGGTATTTGGAATCTATTGCTAATTTTCTGAAAGCCGAAGCAGAGAAAGATGAAAAAATAGCGATCGCCATCAGAAAGAAGGGAAAGAAGTTAACAGAAGCTTATAAGGCAGTAGAGAATGAGGCAAGAAAGCGGAAGAAGTCTGGAAGCAATTGCGTAGTTATGAGGGACAAAGATGTGTTTGAAATCGTGGAGAAATACTACAAAGAAGGTGTCAGAGCATGAAAAAGAAAGCAATAGAAATGATTCCGTTTGGAAAAGAGAAAATTCATAAGCTAGACGATTGTTTCATGATCGACGGAAAGCTAATTGACAGAAAAACAAATAATATCAATGTGCGGATTTGCTTGAGAGAAAACGAGTTTGCAAATTACATTGAAGGAACTGGATGGAATAAAAAGAGGTTAAATAACTGGGCATCTAATAATGTATTCAGAGCAAGTTTTGAATTAAGCACAAAAGAACGCAAAGAACTGGCAGAATTTTATGAGAAAACAAAACCAGAATGGGAATGTATAAGAGATCCAGGGCAGCAGATTGAACACTATCAAGATCGAATTTGTGGAAAGAAAGCAGAAAGACGTGAGCAAAAAAGAAACGAGAAAATAAAAGAACATCTTGCAGAAATCAGACCATATACGGATCAAATGAGTTTGTGGGCATCGAATCAAATGGAGTCATATTTGTTTTATAAATATTCAACAGGGTACTGTGGATATTGTGGAAAAACTGCAAAATTTGACCGAAAAAAGATAAAAATAACACATAACATGAAAGGCACTTGTCCGAATTGTAAAAAGAAGATCGTATTCAAGGCAGCAGGCAGACAACCAAAGATTGAAGAAAGAATGCGAGTTGTAAGATTCCAAAAAACAAAGTTTGGAATTGCAGCGATCGAAAGTATAGTAATAAAAGGATCATATGCAGAAAATCAAGAAAAAACAAAGACTATAGATTATTACATATGGTTTATCGAAGAAGAATATGAGTTATATAACAATGTTACTTACACAGGACACGAATGGCGTGATGCAAATTACGGAGTACAACATGGAGAAGCAAGGATCTATACAAGAAATATCAAACAGGTAATTAAAGGAACGTGTTTAGAATATAGTGGGATTGATATTGTAGCATCTTGGAAGGGGAAACGAGAGAGATATCAAATGATCGTTGAAAATTACAGGAAGAATCCAGAAATGGAACTTTTGATCAAGGCAAACATGAGAAAATTAGCACGGCAGGCATGGTGGTATGAAGGATATTTATACAAAGGAACAAAATTACATGAGGTTTTAGGACTTACAAAGCCTAACATGAGAAAAGCAAGAGACTATGATTTTGGAATAAATGAAATCAGAGTAATGCGAAATGATCCATATGGGAAATTGTCAAATGATGAGATTATTGCTCTGTCCAATGCAGGAAATTATATCGAAGGACTCAAACTATACACAACGATTACTAAAATAGCCCATTATACCCAAAAAGGACATGATGCAGGGACATGGTGGGATTATCTAAGAATGGCTGACGAATTAGGTTATAACATGAAAGATAAGGCGGTGTTATTTCCAAGGGAACTTGAAGACAAGCACGATGATTTAGCAGAAATGCTCAAAGTAAAGCATGATAACGAAAAAGAGCAGCAGTACAAGAAACGTATTCCTGGAATGAAGGAATTGTACAACTATGAAACGAAAAAATATAAGATCATAGTTCCTGAAAATCTGAAGGCGATCGTAGATGAAGGAAAGAATTTACATCATTGTGTAGGATCATATGTAAAAAGTGTTATGAAAGGTGAAACAGACATCCTGTTTATCCGAAAGAAAGGAGAAGAGGATCAATCATATTACACAATGGAAGTAAAAGACATGGAGATTGTGCAATACCGCGGAGCATATAACAACAGACACAATAATCCAGTGCCAGAGGAAATACACAAATTTGTAAAAGGGTTCAAGAGAGTAATTGAGAGAAGAGCAAGAAAGAGGGCAGCATAATGGAAGAATATCATCAGATCACATTAAATGAGTATATAAGCATCAAAGAAGACATCAAGAGACGACTCAATCATCTGGCAGAAAGTTTTGTAGCGATCGGCTACAGACTAAAACAGATCAGAGATACAGAAGCATACAGGCAGGATGGATATAATACGATCTTTGAATTTGCAGAAAAAGAACTTGGATTAACAAAATCTCCAACAAGCCGATTCATGGCGATCAACGATAAATACAGCGTTGGTGGGAATAGTCTGGAATTAAGAGAAGAGTTCATTGGTTTAGGGAAAAGCCGACTATCTGAAATGCTAACGATGGATCCAGAAGATTATGTATTGATCACAAATCAGACAAGCATAAAAGACATTCGAGAGATTAAGCGAATGGAAAAGGCAGCAGAAGACAATGAAGTTCTAACGAAGTTTCAAGAGGTCCTAAGAAAAGAATATGCATCGCCAGACAGAAGAAAAGAGCTGATTGAGATTGCTAACGCAAAGTGCATTGACGATATCAAGGCAGCAGTCATTCCTGAAGGATATCGGTTAATGAAAAAAGGAGTCTTGGTGATCAAGTTCGAAGATGAAAAAATTACAGTTCGAACGATGGGAGTATCCGGAGTGCAGGAGCTAACTTGGAGCGAAATCTTAAATGAATATGATCAGACATTTGATTTAGGGGCAGCAGATCCATGGAAAGCTACATACGGAGAGATAGAGGAAGAATCTAAACCAGAACCAAAAAAAGTAGAAAAGAAGCCAGAACCGAAAAATCCGACAAAAGCAGAATCTATGCCAGTTGCGACATCACAACAAGAGGAAGAAATTCCCGGCCAGACAAGTATTGAAAAAGATTTTCCAGAGTATCTTCCAGATGATCTAAAGGTGGAAATTGAACAGACAAACAAGGTAGAAGTACCGGAAACCATCACAGATGATCATAGACATAAACTCAAATTGGCCAAGATGTTCTTTGATGATATGCAAACAGGTAAAAAACCATTCGATCTACAGAAAAATGATCGAGAATATCAATTAGGCGACATAATCGAATACAGAGAAATGGACAATGGAGAACCAACAGGACGGATTCTTGAAAAAGAAATTATCTATATCCTGGAAGGATTCGCAGGATTAACAGAAGGCTGGTGTATTTTGGCACTGGCGGACATTGTGAGGTGAGAAAATGTTAAATAAAAAAGAATTTGACGGATACGTCTGTGAAAATACAGGCAAGCAGATTAAAGAAATGAAATTATGTCCAGATAAACGTCTAAAACTAAAGCAAAGAATGAAATGTGATAAAGACTGCATCTGGTGTGAGAAAACAAATAAGTGCACGATCAGCTAAGCTGATTTATATACCACAGTAACTAATAATCAAAACGCATAAGAAACAAATTATAAGCCTGTTGCCACGGCAGCAGGCAGAAAGGAGACAGACAGCTTAGTTTTCTATCCGGCTAGATTCTTAAAGCAACTATTAACCAAGGATGTAAACATATTTTTTCAGATTTTTCCAGATAAAAATTTCATCGATTTATCTAGATTCAGTATTACAAATCACAAACAAAAAAGAATCATAACAATTTATATGATCGGACAAGGAGATGGAAACAGTGATCAAGATAAAATGTTATGTCGGATAGAGAACTAAGCTGTCTGAGCAATAATATGAAGTACACAGAACAATTTAAAAGAGGAATGGTAAGATCCTACATAGCTTCAGGAACAAGTTGTAAAGAATTTGCAGATAAAGTCGCAATCAACGTAGGCACGCTAAAAAGATGGATTAAACAATATAAAGATGAAGAAATTACCAAGGTATGCCGCAAGAAATATAGCATCGATTACAAAAAAAGTATAGTAAAACAGATGATATATGACGGAATTACCTGCGAAACTATGGCACGGAAAACAGGAATCAGTCGACAATTAATCAATTATTGGGACGATCAATATCGTTATGAGATCATTGATGAAGTAGATAGAGAAGAAAGGATGAGAAGAAAACAGACACAACAAAAGAGAGGAACAGCCTGGCATAGATACGGATCCGGTGTAGGAAGATACGAATAAGGAGGAGGTTATGACTATTACTGAAAAACTTACAGGCGTAGCGAAGAAAGAACATAAAACAGTAACCGATATCTTAGAAGAAGTGAAACAAGAGATGTGCGATCGGTATTGTAAATATCCAACGCTTGTAAATGATAGAGAAGAGTTATTTGCAGAGGATGGTCCATGTATGAAGTGTCCATTAAACAGATTATAAGGAGTGATACATAAATGGGATACAGAGATTGTCCATGTTTCAAGTGCGATCATGAAAAAGAAGGAGAAGAGAGGATAGAATGTCGAAGAAAATGCACTGAATTTACAGCATGGAAGTTAAGTATGCAAGCAGCAAGACAGAAAAAGGAAGAGGATAAGGTCAAATACTATTCATCTACTAGAAGAAAGTTTTATAAAAGAAATCTAATGAAACAAAAAGGTGGAAGAAGAATATGGTAGAGTCACGCAAAGCCTGTGCAGAGATAATCTGCATGGGCATTTGCACTAATCGGCTATGCCACAGACAAGAGCATCAGAAGACAACAGATCAAATAAGGCAGCAGATAATAAAACGTAACAGGAGGGGAGAACGTGGACAAGAACGTACTGATCCAGTATTGTGACATGAAAGAAGAAATTAAAGATTTAAGGAGAAGAATCACAGAGACTGAAAAGCAGATCTGGAAGATTGCAGAAGAAGGAACTGTAAAAGACACAGTAAGCGGCGGCATGGGTGGAATACAGCACTTTGTTGTTGAGGGTATGCCAGTACCAGAACTTAGCAGAAAGAGGCTGCTGCTTAATAAACGAAAAGCTATGTTGATTGAAAAAGAGAATGAACTTTTAGAATTAACAAATCAAGTAGAACAGTATATAAGCAGCATCGAAAAAAGTGAATTGAGAACTATTTTCCGACTGTATTATATTGATGGAATGACATGGACACAGGTAGCACACAGGATGAATGCCATGCATCCTAAAAGAAAGATTGCGTACAATGAAAAGAATCTGCAGAAGAGAAATGAAAGATTTTTTGCAGAAAATGAATAAATGTCGCTCACTGTCGTAGGAAAAAGGTTTAATATATAAGCTAAGGAAAAATGATGAATGAATATTCATAATTAGTCCTCTTCTTTTTACTTATGAACGAACCCGGGTGATCTTCGGACCCCGGGTCTTTTTGCGCCTAAATTCCTGAGATGATATATAACTATATTTTAGCGCAAGAGCGCGGGCTGATAATTTTATGAAAAACAACTGACATATTTAAGAATTGTATGGTAACCTAGAATATAAGAAATAAATAATTTAGGAGGACGAGATATGTCAGATAATGAGATAACAGCAAGTGGTAAACTTCCAGAATTAGGGGAACTAGAAAAGTCAATGATTGAAAATTTTAAAGCACGAAGTATAATGGAATTTCAGCAAAAAATAGAAAAAGACAAAGAAAAGATGCTAAAGACTATTAATCAAGCATCTAGAGGAAAAAAACTTGTAGAAAACATAGAACAAATACAGGAAAATCAGGTCCAACAAATAGAAAATCAAGAAGAACAAATAGAATTTTTGAAAGAACTTGCCAGATACCAAAAAGAACAAATAAAGGAATTAAAGGACATCTTTGCATCGTTAGAAGATTCTGTAATTGTAAGTAAAATGATTCAACAAGAATTGCAAAAAGAGGATAAAAGTGCATTAAAAGATTTAGTAGAAAAAGTAGGGACTGCAGAAGTTACAGCTTTTTTGACTGGAGTAATCAAAAGTATAGTAGATATGTCGAAGATTTTTTAAGTAATATATTGAATGAATTAAGGCACCTTCGGGTGCTTTTTTCGTGCGTAAATTTAGAAAGGAGTGAGCCTGAATGGCATTAACAGAAAAACAAAAAAGATTCTGCGATGAGTATTTGATCGATCTAAATGCTACTCAGGCTGCAATTAGAGCTGGATATTCGGTAAAAAATGCTGATAAGATTGGATCTGAACTACTAGGTAAAACTAGAGTTTCAGAGACAATTTCAAGAAAGATAGCTGAGCGATCGAAGCGAACTGGTATCAATCAGGATAGAGTTATTCAGGAACTAGCACGAATCGCATTTGTAAATCCACAAAATGTAATAGATTCAGAAGATGCTTCTGTAAGAGAAGATGCGACAGAGGATGATCTGGCATGCATACAGTCCGTAAAGGTCAAGACGATGGATGGAGCAAAAGGAAAATCGGTTGAGAGAGAAGTTCGATTGAATGACAAAATGAAGGCTCTTGAATTGCTTGGAAAGCATCTCGGAATGTTCAAGGACAAGCTGGAAGTTGATGCTGATATGGATCTGAATATTACAATCGACTATGGTGAGGATGATACTGGATGAACATAAAAGTACAGGCAAATCCTTGCTTCAAAGAGGTTGATCGTAGCAAAAAACGATACATTGTGATGAAAGGCTCTGCCGGATCCGGAAAGAGTATGGATACAGCACAGCATTATATCCTGAGACTCATGAGCGATCCTGGTCGTAATCTTTTATGTGTTCGAAAAGCAGATGTAACGAATAGAGATAGCACTTTTGCAGAATTGCAGGGTGCTATTTTTCGTATGTTTGGAGAACAGTATAAACGATACTGGTACATCAATGCATCAAATATGATCATAGAATGCAAGAGTAATCACAATCAGATCATATTCAGAGGTGTAAACGACGAAAGACAGAGAGAAAAGCTGAAATCAATCACATTCAAACGAGGAAAGCTAACAGATGTTTGGATAGAAGAAGCGACAGAGATCACACAGTCAGATTTTGAGATCATTGATGACCGATTGAGAGGCGAATTGCCAGAAGGACAGTTCTATCAGATTAGGATGACATTTAACCCTGTGTCAGCACACCACTGGATCAAGAAAGTGTTCTTTGATCGCGCTGATTCTGACGTACTGACACACCAGTCAACTTACGAAAAGAACCGATTTATTGATGAAGCATACCACAGACGAATGTTAAGACGCAAAGAAGTAGATCCAGAAGGATATAGAGTCTATGGTCTAGGCGAATGGGGAGAAGTTGCAGGATTAATCCTTAAAAATTATGTCATAGAAGAATTTGATCGTACACCAGAACACTTTGATTATATCGTAAATGCACAGGACTTTGGATTCAATCATGCCAACTGCATTGGGGAGGTTGGATTTAAGGACGGTGATCTGTATCTCTTCCAGGAACTGTATGTGTATGAGATGGATACAGAGGAGATCATTAAACGGGCAGCAGGAAGATTCAACAAAAAGCTTCGAATGTGGTGTGACTCTGCGGAACCAGATCGAATCAAGATGTGGAAGAAAGCAGGATATAGAGCAAAAGGAGTAAAGAAAGAACCAAACAGCGTCAGTGCTCAAATTGATTATCTTAAACAGCATAGGATACACATCTATCCAAGCTGTGTAAACACAATTAAAGAAATACAGCAATGGAAGTGGAAGAAAGATGAGAGAACAAATACTTATCTGGATGAACCAGTTCCATTTTTTGATGATGCAATGGCTATGCTACGTTATTCAATTGAAGAAGAACGTAAACAGAAGCCAAGACTAAATACCAACGTGAAAGGAGGAATATAATGCGAAAAGAAATTTATAGAATATCGCCAGACGAAGAACTAACAGATGCGAAGTTGAGTCAGTTTATCGCAAGGCATGCTACAGAAAGCACGTTTCGGTATAAACAATTACAAGATGCATACGAAACAGATTTCCCAATCTTTCACGAAAAAACAAAACCAGAGTGGAAACCCGATAATCGTATTGCTGTAAACTTTGCAAAATACATTGTAGACACAATGAACGGGTATTTCATTGGAAATCCAATCAAAATCACAGTAGATGGTGGAGAGGAAGCGATTGAAAAATACATAGAATTTCTCGATCAATATAATGATCAGGATGACAATAATGCAGAATTGTCTAAGATTTGCTCTATTTATGGAAAAGGGTACGAAATGTATTATAACGATGAAGATGGAAACGTCGGAATTATATATTTAGATCCAACAGAAGCGTTTATGATCTATGATGATTCGGTACTTAAACGTGAACGCTATTTTGTTCGGCTATATAGGGATGAGGATAATGTCTTGCATGGAAGTGTATCGGACCAAGAAAAAGTTCGATGGTTTACTATAAAAGGAAAGATTGTTTGGAATGAACAAGAACAATTACATTACTTTAATGGGGTTCCAGCTACGGAATATCGTGAAAATAAAGAATGCCAAGGAATATTCGAACCGGTGATGTCCATAATCAATGCATTCAACAAAGCAATCAGTGAAAAAGCCAATGATGTAGATTATTTTGCAGATGCATATTTGAAAATTATAGGGACTTTGCTAGATGAGGATGAATTGAAACATATTAGATCAGACCGTGTGATCAACTTTGATGGAGATGGCGAAAGTGTAATCGTTGATTTCTTACAGAAACCAAACGGAGACACGACGCAGGAAAACTTACTTGATCGATTACAAAATCTGATATTTTTAATTGCCATGGTAGCCAATATTTCAGATGAAAATTTTGGAACAAGTTCGGGTATTGCAATGGCATATAAATTGCAGGGAATGAGTAACCTTAGAAAAACCAAAGAACGAAAGTTTACCTCTGGAATGAATCGAAGATATAAGCTGATTTTTAGCAATCCTGGAAATGCTATGAAAAAAGATGATTGGGTGAAGTTGCATTATAAATTCACACCAAATGTTCCAGCAAACCTATTAGAAGAAAGTCAGATCGCACAAAATCTTTCTGGCGTTGTGTCACAAGAAACACAGCTCGGAGTCTTAAGTGTTGTGGATAATCCGAAGACAGAGATTGAACGTATAGACAAAGAAGAGGAGAAGCCGAGAGATGTAGTGATGCAGCAGATGTTTGGAGACAAGACAGATGAGCAGTAAAAATTACTGGAGAGAGCGAGAAGAACGTCAGAGAAAATTGAATATCAAAAATGAAGCTGAGTATCAAAAGAAATTAGATGATATTTATGCGGATATGCTTGAAAATATAGAAAAGGAGATCAATGGATTCTATGTAAAATATGCGAAATCAGAAGGAATCACGATGGCAGAAGCTAAGAAACGAATTTCAGAGATTGATATTGAAGCCTATGCTAAGAAAGCAAAACGCTATGTAAAGAACAAAGATCTCTCAAAGAAAGCAAATGATGAAATGCGGTATTATAATGCAGCGATGAAGATCAATCGATTAGAGCTGTTGAAAGCTAATATTGGAATGCATTTAGTTGGTGGCTATGATGAACTCGAGAAGATTTTTGGAGACGCATTTACGCAGCGGACAGAGGAAGAAATGCGAAAACAAGCAGGTATTCTTGGAAAGACAATTCAGAACAATGGCGAAAAAGCAGAAGTGATCGTAAATGCGTCTTACAAAAATGCAACTTGGTCAGAACGTATCTGGGCGCATCAGTCAATGCTGAAATCAGAGATTGATAAACTTCTTCAAGAAGGATTGATTCAAGGAAAGCATCCAAGTGTACTGGCAAGACATTTAGAAAAACGATTTGGAGTCAGTGAAAGCAACGCAATGAGGCTGATGGTTACAGAACTTGCAAGAGTTCAGACAGAAGCCCAGAAACAGTCGTTTATACAGAATGGCTTTGAAGAGTATGAATACATAGCATGTGAGAAAGCGGATGCATGCAATCAATGCAGATCATTGGATGGAAAGGTATTTAAAGTCGAGGATATGATGCCCGGAGAAAATGCCCCGCCAATGCATCCGTATTGTCATTGTAGTACAGCGGCTCATATGGATGATAATGATTATGAGAAATGGCTAGATACGTATTCGGAGCATGGACTTGATTTTGACACATGGAAACAATTAAATGTAACGGAAAGCGCAAATATTGAATGCTTACGCAAAGGAAGCAATCATGTTTTGTTAGACGAAATAAAATCGGATCACTATGGAAGAAAATTCAATAAAATAACAAAAAACAGTGCTGTTAATAACTCTGTGAGAAAGTATTCAAGAGCAATACTAACTCATAGAAATGGAACAGATGGCGAAGATTTATACATAATTAGTGCTAAGACTGGCAAAAGGTTATTTTCAAAGACAAAGGGAGCAAATGAGCTTGGAGTAGAATTATCTTTAGAAGAGATAAAGAAAATTAAACAATATGCAAATGTGGATGGAATTATAGGTATACATAATCATCCTACAAATATTCTACCAACAGGAAGTGATTTTGTGTCTGCAGGTGCAAGAGGTTATGAATTTGGTATTGTCGCTACGCACGACGGCAGAGTATTTTTATATAAAACAGGAAATAAGCCGTTTAGAAGTGCATATTTCAATCAAAACGTTGACAAATATGTATCTGCGCCATACAATTACGATATAGAGAAAGCTCAGATAAAAACATTATCTGAGTTTGGAAAGGAGTTCGGAATTGTATGGAGAGAATTGACATAGAAAAGAAGGATGTAATTATTCACAGAGATATGGCTCCTGAAGAAAGAGAAAAGGAACTTCAAAAATTAAAGGAAGAAAGCAATCAACTTAAAGAATGGGAAGAATAGGCACTACTGCTAATGATGATGGGTAGTGCTTATTTTATTTGCGAAAATCAGGGTTCAAGGTTTTAAGCAAAAAGAAAGTAGATGGAGTCTGGTATATTCTTTTACGAGAGGTGTAGCTATGGCGTATGAAGATATTTATAAAGGATTAACAGAAGAAGAAAAACAAAGAATGATCAAGGACGACATTCCAAAGTTTCGAGTTATAGGAGACGCTAATTTATCGGAAGAAGAGTTGGGACAAGCCGAACAAGATTTAGACAAAATAATTAAAAGACTTCGAAAGAGAGCTAAAAACAAAAATGATAGAAATAAAAATACGTGATCATGAAATCGCAGTAGTAGGTCATGCAAATTATGCAGAGTATGGCAGAGACATTATATGTGCATCGGTGTCGATGTTATTGCAGAACCTAGTAAAGTCGATTCATGATCTAACCGACGACAAAATAGAATACGATTTAAAAGCTGGACAGGCTTTTATCAAATACAGGAATTTATCAGAGAAATCGAAAACTTTGATAGATTCCTTTTTTATTGGTATTTGCAGCATTGCAGATGCTTATCCGAATTATGTTCGGATTGTGTAACTATTATGACCGAAAAGTCGTTAAACTAAGTTTTTGTTAGCAATGATCTGGAAGAGACGGATCAGGGCGAAAGGAGCAAACATGGAGAAACGCAAGTTATTTTTACAACTGTTCACAGAAGGAGATGACGGTGGGACCGGAGACGGGAATGGCGATGGATCCGGAACAGATGGTGGAAATAATGAACCAATGTCGTTTGATGACTTCTTAGGCCAGGAAGGAAATCAGGCGGAGTTTGATCGCAGAGTAAACAAGGCAGTCAAAACAGCAGTGACCAACGCAGAAGAGAAATGGAAGGCACTGACTGACGATAAGCTGACTGAAGCAGAAAAGCTTGCTAAAATGACCAAAGAAGAAAAAGCGGAATATCGTGCGAAGAAAGCAGAAAAAGAACTGGAAGAACTGAAAAAGATGAATGCCAGAACAGAACTTGCGAAAACAGCACGAAAGATGTTAGCGGACGAAGACATCAATATTCCAGATGAGCTTCTTGGTAATTTGGTAGCAGACGATGCAGACGGAACTAAGACAGCAGTTGAATCATTTGCAAAAATGTACAAAGAAGCTGTGCAGGCAGCAGTTAAAGAAGCGATCAAAGGAAAACCACCAAAAGCAGGAACAGGCGGTGGAAACACGATCACAAAGGAGCAGATAATGGATATTAAAGATCCGATTGAACGTCAGAAGATGATCCGAGAAAATATCAATCTGTTCCAGTAAAGAAAGGAGAAGAAATGGGAAAATATAAATTAGACTTGCAGTTATTTGCAGCACCAGATGGAATGACTGGACAGGGAAACTTAGAAGTAAAGGCAAGGGAAATTGACTTTGTAACATCTTTCGGAAAGAATATTCAGGCATTATTAGATGTACTTGGTATCGCAAGGATGATCAGAAAAGAGAATGGAAGTGCCTTAAAAACAAAAGAAGTAGCAGGAGAACTGAAATCAGGAGATATTGGAGAGGGAGAAGAAATCCCATATTCTCAGTACAAAGTAACAGAAAATGTATTCGATACGATTAAGATTGAAAAGTATCGAAAAGGCGTATCCTTGGAAGCAATTGCAGAAAAAGGATATGATGTTGCTGTCAATGATACAGACGAAGAATTTAAATCAGATCTTCAAAATAAGGTTAGTGATAAATTCTACAAGCAGTTAAAAGCTGGATCATTAACAGGATCAGAAACGACATGGCAGATGGCGATTGCAATGTCTATCGGAAAAGTTAAGGACAAATTCAAGAAGATGAAAAGAACCGCAACGGGTGTGGCTGTATGGGTTAATACACTTGATGTGTACAAATACCTAGGTGCAGCAGATATTACACTGCAGACAGCATTTGGATTTGAGTACATGAAGAATTTCTTAGGTGCTGATGTAGTATTTATCAGCTCTGAGATTCCAGAAGGTGTTGTAATTGCAACTCCATTAAACAACATCGTAGCTTATTACGTCGATCCAGGAGACAGTGAATTTGTAAAAGCTGGATTATCTTACACAACAGATCCAACAACAGGATTTATTGGATTTCACGCACAGGGAACATACGAAAGAGCGATTTCAGATATGTTCGCAATCATGGGCTTACGCCTTTTCTGCGAATATCTAGATGCAATCGCCTATACAAGTGTTGGAAGCCGAGATACACAGACTCTTGGAGAGTTACATCTTACAGCAGTAGAAGGTACAAATGCTGGTGATACAGCGATCACAATGGATGAACAGCTCATGTCTATGAAAAATGCATTTAAATATAAAATAAATGCATCTGCGGCAACAACAGTAACTTACGGCATGGATGTAAAGAACTGGTCTAAATGGGATGGAGTATCAGAAATCACAGCAGCAAAAGGCAGTCATGTGACAATTGTTGAGTGTGATCGTAACTATAAAGCAGTAAGATCAGGGGATGTAGTGTCCGCTGCGAAAGAATAGTGAGGTGCTGATATGGCTTATGAGGTAGTAAAAGCATTTCATGATCTACAGGATTATAAAGATATTAAAGGCGGCAAAGTGTATCATCACTATGACGTTGGGGATACATATCCAAGACAGGGATTAGATCCAGTGCCAAATAAAACTAGAATCGAGGAACTTCTTAGCAGTGGAAACGCTCAGGGAGTTCCTTTAATCGCGGAAGTAAAGGAGAAAGCGAATGCTGGAAAAGCTTAAGATAATGCTTTGTTTTGAGGATTCCACACAGGACGAAAAACTGATGCTGATCTTAGATTCTGTAGAATCGAGGCTTCGATTGCTTCTTGGCGGCGCAGATCCACCAGATGAGATGGAACACATCATTATCGAAGTAGCGATCATTCGTTTTAATCGCATCGGATCCGAAGGACTGGCAAGTCATAATGTTGAAGGAGAAACACAGTCATATGCGTCCGCAAATGATTTTGCTCCGTTTATGGATGAGATTCGGGCATATTTAGAAACGCAAAAAGATGCAAAACGAGGAAAGTTGAGGTTTCTATGAGATATGACACAACGATTTACTTTCAAAAGTTGACACAAGGAGAATATGATCAGGAAACAGGTGATTACAAAGAAGATCCTGTAAGCGAAGATTCAAGACAAGCCTCGATCATGGATACAACAACACAGATGATGCGACTGGTTTATGGGATGATCAAGCAGGGCAGTTTAACGATTCAGTTACAAAATCACTATGATCAGCCATTTGATCAGATCAGAGTTGGAAATACAATCTATAAGGCAGATCATTCAAGGAAGCTTCGAACCAAGCAGACTTTTATTGTGTCGGAGGTGCAATGATGAGTGGAATTAAGGTGAATGGATTAGATCAGCTTAATGCGAAGTTGAGAAAGAATTTAGATTTAAAAGCTGCAAAAACTGTTGTTAGACATAATGGAGCTGAATTACAAAAGAAAGTAAAGAAGAATACTGATAACTTTAAAGGGCATTATGAGTGGGTTAAAGGAGAAGGACTTAAATTCGTAACGCCATCAGGTAATTTAAAAAGACACGTTACCCTTAGTATTAAAGATTCTGGATTAACAGCAGTGGTTGAGCCAGAAGTTGACTACGCAGAATATGTTGAATACGGAACACGCTTTATGGAAGCACAGCCTTATCTAAAGCCTGCGTTGGATGAACAGAAACGTATTTTTAAAAGCGACTTAGAAAAGATAATGAGGTGATTATGGATCCACAGCAGGAACTATTTACTATGTTGCTGTTAAAATTAAAAGAAAAATATGAGGATACGGGAATTGGTGTGTATGATACATTCTTACCGCCAGATGGAACCCCGTATCCTTTTATTTATCTTGCTGACAGCACACAGGATGATCAGGCAAATAAAACAACAGTCTTTGGCGCAGTTAGTCAGGTAATCCATGTCTGGCATAACAACCCAAGACAGAGAGGAACATTATCGAAGATATTATTAGAGATCAAAGATATGTGCTACAAGATCGAAGAAACAAAAAACTTTGGTTGGAATCTTGTAAGAGTAAATCAAAGAATCCTCTCAGACGCAACAACGAAAGAACCCCTGATGCACGGGGTTTTAGAATTAGAATTTACATTTAATTAGGAGGTAGCAATGTTAAATTTACAGCTTTTTGGAAATGAAGCGGTGCAGGGCAAGAAGATTGTTTATCTGTATCGAATTTTATCAGAAGCGGCAACACAGAATGGTACAGCGTTAGCATTTACAACAGAAAATGGCCGTACTAAATCAAAAGATGCAGATTCCACAGCCACAAAGGATGGTTCTGTCAGAACACCAGGTGCTGCAGAAGTGGAGATCACAGCAACATCAATCTTAAAGAAAGATGACGAAATGATTAAAAAACTAGAAAAGGCTTTAGATGATGATGCATTGATTGAAATTTGGGAGGCTAATCTGGCAGAACCAGTATCCGCAGGAAATAACAAATTCAAAGGAAAGTATTTCCAGGGGTATTTAACAGAAATCGAATATACAGCTAATGCAGATGAGTTTGTAGAGGTTTCTTTAACATTTGGTATCAATGGAACAGGTGTGGATGGAGATGTAACTGTGACAACACAGCAGCAGGAACAGGCATATACATTCGTAGATACACCAAAAACAGGAGCTTAGGAGGATATAATACATGTACGAATTACAGATTAACAAATCAACATATGAATTTAACTTTGGAATGGGATTCATGAGAGAGATCAACAAAACAATTGCTGTCCCAGTAGAAAATATTAAAGGAAAAACAAAAGACATTGGTCTGCAGTATAAAGTTGCAGAAATGCTTGATGGTGATCTTGATGCATTAGAAGATGTTTTATTGGTAGCGAACAAAGGATTTACACCACGACTTGAACGAACAGAGTTAGATAAGCACATTGAGGATGAAAACACAGATATCGATGCATTATTTGATACGGTATTGGGTTTCTTAGAGAATGCAAATGCTACGAAGAGAACGACACGAGAGCTGAAGGAAGAAGTGGAGAAACAGAAGAAGAAACAGGAAGAATAAAAGATTTTGAAGAAATATACCGGGAGCTGGCGATTGAATGCTTCCGGTATTTTGGTTTTACGTCGTTTGATCAAGTTGATCGATTAACAATCGCACAATATGAGATCATGGCTGAAGCGGCAAGGCTAAAAGAAGTAGATAAAGACTACAGAAATCACTGGCAAGCGTTTCTTAATTTTGCCGTACGTGCAAAAAAGAAAGCCGGAAAGAACAGACAAAAACCAGTCTATCCAACATTTAAGAAATTCTACGACTACGAAGATGCGATCAATCAGGCAAAACAAAAGAATAAGCCAGATCGATTTGAGAAGATGAAGAGATTGCTAAGAAGGAGGGAGAGCTGATGGCAGAATCATATAGTGTACAAGCAGTGTTATCTGCGGAAGATAAAGGATTTACATCTGGGATGAAGTCTGCTGGTGCAGCGGTTACCTCTCTTGGGCAAAAATTAAAAAGCGGCATTGGATTCGGGGCAATGATGGCGATTGGAAATAAAGCGGTGTCTGTAGTCACTTCTGGACTTTCAGAAATTGTAGGAGGACTAAATGAATCAAGTGCTGCATGGAAAACTTTTGAAGGTAACATGAGCATGAATGGTCATTCAAAAAAAGAAATAGCAAGGACCAAAAAAGAGCTTCAAAAATTTGCGGAGCAGACGATTTACAGTTCTTCAGATATGGCATCTACATATGCTCAATTAGATGCAGTTGGTACAAAAAGTACAACGAAACTTGTAAAAGGATTTGGAGGTTTAGCTGCAGCAGCAGAAAATCCACAGCAAGCAATGAAAACTTTGTCACAGCAGGCTACACAGATGGCAGCAAAACCTAAAATACAGTGGGAAGACTTCAAATTAATGCTTGATCAGACACCTGCGGGTATTGCAGCTGTTGCAAAAACAATGGGAAAATCTACGCAACAGTTAATCAAAGATGTTCAGGATGGTAAAGTAAAAACCGAAGACTTTTTTGCGGCAATTGCTAAGACAGGAACGAATAAACAGTTCACAAAGCTTGCAACAGAATATAAAACTGTTGGACAAGCAATGGATGGTTTAACAGAGACGGCAGCAAATAAATTGCAGCCAGCGTTTGATAAAGTATCTAGCATTGCAATTAAGGGAGTAAGTGATGTAACGAATCTTTTAGATAATGTCGATGGTAATAAAATAGCGAGCAAGATTGGTGGCTTTGCAACAAAGGCTGGGAAATACTGGTCTGTTTTCAAGACAGATGCAAAAGAAATAGGACAAGCGTTCGGATCAGCAATAAGTGCTATTGGAAAAAACATGGGAGAATTGAATGGATCATTTGGCTCTGCAAAATCTGTATCTGGATTTAAAAGCATAATTGGTGAAATTACCGGAGGGTTAAAAAGTTTTGCTGGATTTTGTGAAGATCATTCAGATGCAATTGCATCGCTGATAACGCAATTACCAAAATTATTAGTAGCTTACAAAGGTTTTAAAATTGTAAAATCAGTTGCACCAGCGGTACAAACATTTGGATCTGCAATTACTAAATTAGCAGGAAAAGGGATTGCCGCAATTGCAGGAAAACTATTTGGTATTGCAGTTGGAGAAAAAGCAGTTGGATCAGCAAGTATGGAAAGTTATAGGCAAACAATGCAAGCAGCAAAAGCGTTCATGATGCTTGGAGTTGGAGTACTGACAATAGCTGCAGGTTTTGGAATTATGGCTGGATCTGCTATTGCACTTGCTAATTCCGGAGGCGTAGCAATTGGAGTTATGATTGGTATGGTTGGTGCTTTAGCATTGATCGGACTTGGACTGACAGCAATGTTAAAAAGTGTATCGGTTGCACCGGCACAACTATCTGCTACATCAGTTGCATTTTTAGCAATGGGCGCGGCAGTCGTATTAGTTGCAGCCGGACTAACGATCATGGCGGCGGCAAGTATTGCACTTGCAAATGCAGGTACACCAGCGATCGCCTGTATGGCAGGAATGGTTGTAGCTGTTGGAGCGTTAATGGCGATTGCAGGAGCCGTTGGACCAGCAATGATAGCGGGAGCCGTTGGGTTTATTGCATTTGGTGCAGCAATTGTACTTGTTGGCGCGGGGGCATTATTAGCGGCAGCATCGTTAGCAGTTGTTGCAGGAGTTCTTCCAACAGTAGTGCAATACGGAACTGCAGGAGCTGTGGCAATAGCATCACTTGGAGCAAGCATGATTGTATTTGGAGCAGGAGCAGCAGTTGCTGGAGCTGGATGTATTGTACTTGGAGCTGGATTACTAGCGGTTGGAGTTGGAGCTACGACAGCAGGAGCCGGGCTTTTAATACTTGGAACATCGCTTACAGTAACAAGTACAGGATTTACTGCATTTGGAAATGTTATCAAAACTGTCGTTGGCGCAATCAGCGGAGGGCTTCGAAGTGTACTTGATGGAATTTCGGGTGTGATCAAGTCTGTTGGAGAATCTGCGAAGAATGCAGGAACTGGATTTAAGAGTGTAGCCGAAGGAATCAAGATGATTTCCGGATTATCGATAGGATCTATTGCAAAAAGCCTTGGGGCAGTAGCAATCGGGATTGGAAAAATCTCTCGTAAAGGCTCCGACATACAACAGACTGCAAATGGCATGAAGACCCTATCAGCAGCATCAACATCTGTAAATTCAAGCTTTGGATCCATGGGAGCGAAAGCAACATCAGCGCTATCTGGAATCAAAAAATCAATGTCCAGTACGGCCAATGCTGCAAAATCATCTGGAAAGAAGATGGGAAGCGGGTTCACCTCTTCTATGCAAAGTGGATTAAGCAAAGGACCAGGTATTGCCTCAAAAGCTGTATCTAGCACAAATTCAAGATTATGTTCAGGACGATCTGGAGCATACAGTGCAGGTGTTTATATCAGTCAAGGGTTTGCACAAGGAATGAGTTCATGTCTGGGACAGATCGAAGCCGCAGCATCCAGAATGGTATCAGCAGCAGAAAAGGCAATTAAGGCAAAAGCTCAGATTCATTCACCATCCAAGTTGACAAAAAAAGATGGTCGCTACATAGCTGCGGGGCTTGCGATTGGTATTAGAAACGGCATCAGTAGCGTGAAATCAGCAAGTAAAACCTTGGCAAAAACAGCAATTGAGACTATGACGAAGGCTACAAAATCTCGTAAATATGAAGATGCTGCAGGTGGTGCAATTGATAAGTACAAGACATCTATGAATAATAAGGTGTCTAGTATTACAAAATCTTTAAATAATAAGATTAATGCAGGTGTCAAGAAACTTAAGAAACAGCATCCGAAACTCAAGAAGGCTTATACGAAGGTTGGAAAGATTCTAAAATCTGACATGAGCAAAACTATAAAGAACCAAGGACAAAAAGCAATCAATGCAGCAGATAAGGCGTTAACAGCTCTTGGGAAGAAATATCAAGAGAAATACGATGCGATTGTCTCAGATCGGGATAGCTATAAGAGTAAATTGGCTGATTATGGAGATCTTTTTAGCTCAGATAGTTATGGGTTTATTTCTATTGTGGATTTTAAAGCACAGAAAAAGCAGGTTGAACAGCTTGCAAAAAATATGGAGAGACTTAAAAAGGTGCTTCCGTATGATCTCATGAAAGATATCCAGAATCTTGATACTGCACAGGGTCTGAAATATACAACAGAACTGTTAAAGAAAAGTGATGCATGGCTCACTCAGTATGGAAGGGATTATTCAGCATTTATTAATAGTGCTAATTCGAATGCTCAGACATATTACAAGCCATATATTGACCAGATCGATAAAGATTATAATAACGCGGTTACAACCGAGCTTAGCAAATTAAAAATACAAATGAATAAGATTGCACAGGATGCAACAAAAGGGTTTGTGAAGGGATTGACATCTAAATCGAATAAAAAAGCTTTAAATAAAGCAGCAAAAGATTTGGCTAATATCCTCACAAGGGCAGTGAAAGGAAAACTAAAAATCCACTCACCATCCCGTGTCATGAAAGCCCTAGGTGTTTTTGTTGTAAAAGGATTTGTCAATGGAATTTCTTCTATGGGTAATACACTGGATAAAACGATGAACAATATTATAACAATTCCAAACTTTGATAATCTTGCGATTGCAGGAGATGTTGGCGGTAGTCTTAGTAGTGATTATGACTACTATGCACAAGCAGAGTATACGATTGTTGTTCCAGTTGATCTCGATGGCAAAGAGGTTGCAAGAGTAACAGCTCCATACACAGAAGCAGAGCTAAGCAAACGGCAGACAAGACAAAACAGAAAATTAGGAAGATTGTAACAGGAGGCGCATATGCAATACAAATTTATAGATATCTATGATTCACAAGATGAGATTGCATTGCCTTCTGAAGCAATGAATTTCAATGGAAAATTTCTTGAAAATGAGATTCTGGGGTATAGGACACTATATGTTAGTGGAAGGGAATCTCTTGCTCCTGAATTAGAATTTTTTGACCGAACCAGAAGACACGGTAAAGAGGTTAAGGGAAGACGATTCACAGAAAGAGTGATTACGGTAGGATATCAGCTGATGAGTCCTACCGCTTTTGATTTCCGTCTGGCCTATAATAAGATGGCTCAGATTTTAAATGTGGATTCTGCAAGGATTGTATTTGCAGATGAACCAGATAAATATTTCACTGGAACACTCACTTCGATTGGAGATGTAGATCCTGGAAGATTATGTATTACTGGAGAATTAGAATTTACATGTGCTGACCCATTCAAATATTCGATAAAGGAAAAAGCATATAGTTTATCTAAAAAAACAGAGATCTATTATGAAGGGACACAAGAGTGTTTCCCCAAAATACAATGGAAAATGAAAAGTAATGCTGGATATGTTGCAGCATATAAAAATGATGCGCAAACAATCATACAGATCGGAAATGTATCAGAACAACAAGGGTCTGGAAATACATTTCAAACTGGAGATATTATTACGGCACAATGCGAAGATGCAAAAATTTTTGTGAATAATAGGGAATCAGAAACACTGGGAGCACTAGGGAATACATGGGAGAGTTTTTATTTATCCCCTGGAGAGAATACGATCGGAGTATTGACGTCAGATTGGAGTGAGATTCCAGAAACCCAATTATTAGTGAGGGAGGTGTGGTTATGATATTGTATTTTGCAGATCGTGAATTAAATATTATAGGGAAAACCTCAACTAAGCTGCCGAAAGGAAGTGTTATATCAAATGATAAAAAAACAGAAGATATTGAAACAATGGCAACATCTTTTGAATGCGATGTATCATATACGGCATCGGACCAGAGGAATATTGAGATTTGCACAACACCAGGGAACTATATTTTGCGGAAGACAGAAAATGATGAGGATATAATGTTCCAGATCATAGATTCTGAGAAAGATGACGACTCTATGACTTGGCATATCTATTGTGAAGATGTTGGAATGGAATTATTAAATGAAGTTGCATTAAAAACAGAAGAAGCCAAGTCCTGGACAGCAACGCAAGCAATATCAAATACAATTATAGGAAGTGGATATGAGATAGGAATCAATCGGAGTGATAGTACCCAGAAACTTTGTGAATTTTCAGAGCAGACAAGATCAGAAAGGTTAAAAGACATTGCTGATTTATTTGCTATCGAAATTGATTATCGCTTCGATTTGAGCAGCGATGAAAAAACGGTATCACACAAATACATTGATATATACAAAAAAAGAGGTGAAAGCAAGGGTGTAATACTGAGAAAATATATCGATTTTGACAAAATAACTGTTTCAAAATCAATACAGAATTTGGCAACATCGTTATACGCATATGGTGCTGCAGATACGTCCGGAGTAGCAATAACGTTAGAAGGGTATGCATATGATGATGGCGATTTTGTCATTGCACAACAAGAATTTGATGATAGAAACGGGGACGGAATACCGGATAAAGGATACTGTTTACAATCCAGAAACGCTCTTGAAAAATGGGGAAGGTGTATCGATGGGACAAAAAGGCATATAACGAAAATATACAATCTCGATACAGTTGATCAGAAGACATTGTTCGAAGGAACGTTGAAAGAATTAAAAGCAATTTGCGATATCGCAACAAATTATGAATGTGATATATCAAATACGACCAAAAGCATATCACTTGGAGACACGATTAATATGGTGGATGAAAGTGCTGCATTATTTTTATCATCAAGAGTTTTAAAGATAGAAACCTCTGTAGTAGACAAAACAAAGAAATTGACTCTGGGTAAGTACTTAATCAAGAGTAATGGAATTTCAGACCAGACGAGACAAAATATCACACAGATTATTACGACGGTTATTGGAAGCAGGGTTCAAGAGATGTCTGCGGATGACGTCAGAAGTATATGCGTGTAATGTAAAGGAGAAATATGATATGGCATTAATGGGAGAAGAAGCTTTAAAAGAAGTCTGGAATATGATAAAAGGAAAAATCTCAGAAGAAAAGCAAGTGTATAAATGGGTTTTTGCAGATAAGAACTGTACAATGTCAATATTTCGCCAAATGAACATTTGTAATATCAGGGTGACCGCTAAAAATGATCTATCAGGCTTCGAGCTAAAATTGCCGGAAGGTTTTTATCCGGATAACGAAATTAGCGATGAAAATGGAATATCAATCGCAATAAATGGAGCTACAAGTGTAAATATATCTTCTGGGAAGACAACTTCATTATCCTATAGCACGTCAAATTTTCTGCCAGATGAAAGCTATAAAATGTAGGGAGAACTGAAATATGATAACGATTGATAATGATTTAAGGACAATAAATATACCTTCTGACACTAGATTGCTTGGAGTGGTAGGTGATAAGGATGTAAATACATTAGAATTTGAAATGCCACGGAGATATAAAGGGTTAGATCTGTCTGAGTATAAAATACAGATAAGATATAAAAATATTGAACGAGGAAGATTAAGATATATGGAAGGTGAATATGATCCACCTAATATTGTTTTTAACGATGAAAAAATTAATTTTTATTGGGTAATCGGTAACGATGCCTGCAGCTATCGTGGAATAACAGAGTTTTCAATATTTTTGGAAAAAGATAACTGTAAATTCAATACCAGATGGGCAGCACTTCCCGTTTTTGAAAAACAATTTCCAGAAGTAGGACACACAGTGAAGGATAGCGAATTGGTAGAAATTGATGTGGATGAGATGAAATTTAGTGTTGAAGATGAAATACTTATAATGTCTCGAAAATAGGAGGTAAAAATGAAGAAAACAGTAAAAGGATTTGTGGATTCAGAAGGAAATGAATATCAGTATAAAGATGAAATTGCCCGTGCACAAAATCAAAAATTATCGCAAAAAATTGATATCGAACGAAAACGCATAGACTCTATCGCAAAGCTTCCTAGCGGATCAACTAGTGGCAATGCAGAACTTGCGGATATCCGTGTTGGTGCCGATGGAGAAACATATGATACTGCCGGACAGGCAGTTAGAGAGCAGATCAGCTCACTAAAGAGTGATACATCTAGAATTAAAAAAAGTCTAAGAACTACGTATGTGGATATGAATTTGTTTGCGTTGGGAACGATAAATAAAGATACAGGGGAAGAAGAATCCTCTAATAAAATATTACGATCAATTATCGATGTTAACGCAACAGAAGATATTACAATCAAATTACCTAAAGGTTACCAATGGAATGTTGCACATTGGTTAGCTGGAAAATATAGAAGCGACTTGTGGAACGAAAATAGTTGGTATCAAAACCTAACTATCGAAAAAACTACGGCAAATTATAAATATCGAATATTAATTAGGCGATCAGACGGTGCTGATATTACACTTAGTGAACTTATAGGTGTAGCTGAAACAAATCGTGAAGACTTGCAATCGTTTGACAAGATTGATGATTTAAAGAAAAAATTAAATAGCTATACGGAAGCTGCTGAAACATCAGCACAAGAAGCAGAACAAAGTAAGACAGCTGCAGAGACGGCAGCACAACAAGCGGCACAAAGCAAGACAGACATTGACAATATTAAGTCTGATATCGAGGAAGCGGCCAAGGGAGAAAATGTAACGCAGATACAGCAAAATATGAACGACATTAGTTCACTAAAGGAAAAACTATCAGAAATAGATACAGTTAATCATATTAGCGAAATACAGATGACATCCGGGAAGTATAAGAGGATGTTTTTTACAAAAGAGCTGGTAAAAACAAATTCAAGCGGAAAAGCAACAACGACTGATATAAAAGATAAAATAGAAACCCTTGGCGGTAAATGGGATTATAATACAAGCGTATTTGGATACGCGGAAGAAATAGGAGTGATGATCTCAGCGAGTGCTGACATAGTAGAATCTAGCAACACATATGGCGCGGTAAAAATACGAGCGTACAATGCAGACGGTTCTGCGCATTACGACAGCGGTGATTTCGCAGTTACACAAGTGGCGCTATTGATATTTACCGACGAAGCGTAAGGAGGGACATATATGGTTATAGCAAATGTGTTAAGTACATACACAACTGTAAGTGGATTATGGCAATACGACTATGGACAAGTATTACGTATACAGGGGATAAAATTACCGCCAGCTGTAGAGATACACTTTTCACTTCAGGAGCGAGGTGGGGAGTCGGTTACTAGAGTTGGGACAACAAAGGATAACGTGACAGATGTGGTAATTCCGGACAGCATGTTAGAGAATGGAGATATAACGACAGATTATAAAATTTATGCATTTATCTATTTGACTGATTCGGAATCTGGACAGACTGAATATAAGATTTCGATGTCTGTAAAATCACGTCCACGTCCAGAGCAGTTTGAAAAACAAGAAGATGGCGAGCTTTTTCGAAAGGCCATATCTGAGGTAAATAAATCAGCAACATCTGCACAGGAGAGTGCGACAAAATCTGCGACAGCAAAAGATGAAAGTATAGCTGCATCTAAAGAAGCAAAGCAGTCCGCGGAAGCGGCTAGTGTATCTGCACAGGCAAGTAAGAATAGTGCTGATGCAAGTAAAGGATCCGAAAAAACAGCGAGTAGTGCTGCGACAGAAGCTGTAAACGTAAAAGATATTGCAGTCAAAGCAGCTGACAGTGCATATAATAGTGCTTTAGCATCGAGCAGATCAGCAAAAGAAGCAAAGCAATCCGCAGAACAAGCGGATACAGCAGCAAAGAGTGCAAACGAAAGTAAACAAGCAATTGAACAGTTAAAGACTGCGATTGACACTACTGCTGAGCAGATCGCAACAGATCGTACAGCTGTGGAAACCGACAAGAAAGAAGTCCAAAAAGCGAAAAGTGCTGTAGAAGATTTAAAAGGAGCAATCGAGCAGAAAAGCTCAGAAGCGATTACAAATATCGGAACCGCAAAAGATAACGCAATTAAAGACGTAAATACTGCGAAGGATACAGCTGTAAGCGCAGTCACACAAGAGAAAGAATCGGCTGTAAATGCTGTGAATGAAGCTAAGGATGCAGTTGTTGCAGAGATAAATGAGAACGAAAATGTACAGAAGATCCAGAAGAATAAAGATGATATAGCAGAATTAAGAGAAAATCTAACGACAGTTGTTGATTTAGAAATGTCCGATAATCTTTTAGATAATGCGAACATATTAAAAAATAAGCGTTTAAGAAGTTGGAGTAAACCAACAATAGACGACTATACATATGATTATGAAAATTCATATGTTTGTCCAATTATAGCAGTTATACCAGGAAGTACATATGTATTTATAAAAGATAATGTAAAGGTAAAACTTAGGGGGATTATTGGAACATTATTCTTTAAAGAAGATGGTAGTTTTTTAAGTTCCGTTTTTGATAATAATATTATTGATATTGTAATCCCAGACGAAGCTTATTACGTAAGTTTTGCAACAAATGGTAATGACTTTTCTGAATATAATTTTAAATTATATAATGAAAACATGGACTATAGTTATACGGAGTATGGCTATAAAGCAAAAAGGCTTGAAAAAATAGAAAAGAATATTGCAAGTGCAAAAGAGATTGTAGCAGATTTAGCTATTAAGCCTACCGCAAGTGGAAGTCCTGTTATACTGACGGATTCAGCTGAAATGCCAATTCATGACATGAATATATATGGGAAGTCATGGCAGACAACTACAAAAGGTATTAATTTAATGCCTGATAATTATATCAGAGTTGATAGTTCTATGCATAAAACAGAAAGTATAGATGTTGAGGCAAATACAAAATATGATATTTCGTTTGTTGACGTTCTTAAAAATTTTGTATGGGTTAATGAAATCGATGAGAACGGAGAAGAAACACAAACATTAGTTCAAAGAAATGTTTCGACTGATGGTCGATGTCATGGGATTATAACAACAAAAGATACAACACAAAAAATTTATTTGCTTATGTGGACAAATGGATTACAAACAAATGCAGATAAAATATTGCCACAGATTGCTGTAGGAGATACTGATATTGTATATGAACAATATACAGACTGTAAACCATCGCCAAGTATTGATTATCCACAAGAGGTTCTATCGAGGGAAGTAAATAGAATTACCGTAAATAGTGCTAACATTTTAAACATTTTGGATAAAGAAGAATCAGTATATGATAAGAATGGTTTAACGTATTCTATCAAAAATGGAGTTATAAAAGCTAAAGGTACTGCAACGACGAGTATATCGACAAGAATAGATATTAAAACTGATATTGATCAAAAAATGATTGCAAATAAACCGTATATTTTCATCCCAACTCCTATAAAAGGATCAGAAAACGAAAATGTTTATTTAGATTTTACCAATTCTTATAGTCGTGGAATATCATTAGCATCAAAAAATATTAATACGGTTATTAATATGTCAATTACAGATGTTCAACATGTTTTTAGACTTTATATTAGGTGTAAAGAAGGAACAACAATAGATATGGAATGGAAGCCGCAATTATTAATTTCTAATAGTTTATTATCTTATCAAGCGTACACTGAACAAATTGTTGAATTTGATGAGCCAGTGATCTTGCGAGGACTACCTGTTAAAAAAAACGGCAATTGCATAATTGATGGGCAACAGTATATGTCAGATCGGATATGTAAAAAAGATGGCGTTTGGGGCGTTGAAAGAAACGTTGTTAAATATAAGTTGAATACAAAAGATTATTCACAATATGAGGCAGACGCACAACAGATTGGAAGTCGTATCAATGTAAAATTAAGTAGAAATCTACTGACTATGTTTGGAGATGATAAAAATAGCACCCATTTAATTTCAACAGCAGATAATACTGCAACTTATAATAATGAGGCATCGACGGGAAAGATATGGGCTAGATTCTTTGTTGGAAGTGATGTTATTGATTCAATAGAAAAATACAAGGAATATATCAGTTCGCATGACGTATATGTGTATCCTTATACATCTGATCCAGCATTTGAACCATTTTCTGATTCGGTACAAGAACAGCTAAATGCACTAGCAACAAATCTAAAATACACAACAGTATTTACAGATAACGGGTTATGTGAATTGACTTATATAGCTGATCCTAAAACCTATATTGACAATAAATTTAATGAACTTAGTAACGCAATAATCGCAAGTGCAAGTGAGGAGGAATAGAATGGCATTTAATTTAAGAAATTTTGTAATGAAAACATTAGAAAAGATGAGAGAGTCTGAAGATGAATACCAGGTAAGAGTGTATGCACTTAAGTGGTATACAAAAGGAGTTTTAACGGATGAAGACATGGCAACAATTGAGGCCTGGTATGAAGTAAAAGATATTGAGGATGTAGTAGATGATGAAGATACATCTAAGGAGACAGCAGAAGAAGACCCTACGCAGTGAAACCAGCCACGATAAAACTGCGCAGGGCTGAAAAAGAAATTAGCTAAGAGAGACAGAGGAATCTCCCTTAACGTTATACATAACGCTATGCAAGAGAAAAGGTGAATCAAAAAATGAAAAATTTTATAAAAATCAGAGCAAGACCCACAGAGGTCTTATTTTTATGCACAAATTTAACAAAAAGAAAGGAAGACTAAAATGATGAGAGAATTTATTATGTTACTTAGCAACAATATGTTCTTCAGGATTGTGATGATTGAAGTCTGCCTAGATACAATCTTAGGATCATGCAGAGCAATCAAAGAACATAAATTTAACAGCTGTGTTGGAATTGACGGAGCAATCAGAAAGGTCGCGATGCTGATATCGATTTGTTTTTTGATGGGAATTGATATGATAGCACACATTAACGTATTAAGTCTTGTACCTCAACAATATGTACAGTTCCTGGGAGTGGAAAAGTTAGGATTGTCAGAATTTTTTGCACTTATGGACGGATTATATGAGGCAGTCAGTATTTTAAAAAATGCAGCATTATGTGGCTTACCAGTACCGGTAAGAGTTAGAAATTACATACAGAAGTTTTTAGAAGATATGACAGAAGAATTACCAGATTAGGAGGAAAAATAAAATGGCAAAAGCAAGTACAATTATTAAAAAGGCAGTAAGTTATCTCGGAACAAAAGAAAATCCAGCAAACAGTAACAAAGTCAAATTCAATAACGATTATTATGGAAGAGTGGTATCTGGATCAAGCTATCCTTGGTGCTGTACATTTGTATGGGATATTTTTAAGATGTGTGATGCATCAGATTTGTTCTTTGGCGGTAAAAAGACAGCATACTGCCCAGACGTAGAAAACTATTATAAAAAACATGATCGTTGGCACTCCACTGGACGGGCAGGAGATCTTTGTCTGATGGATTTTGGAAAAGGTAGAGCATCTCACATTGGTATTGTTGAAAAAGCAAATTCAGACGGTACATATACAACGATTGAAGGAAATACATCAAGGAGTAGCGACGATAATGGTGGAGTAGTCATGAGAAGAACAAGGAGCAAGAGTGTGATCCGTGGATTTGCAAGACCAGATTATGACCCGGAAAAGTACACTGCAGTAAAGAAGACATCCGACAAAGGAGCAATCAAGTGGATGCAGAAGAAACTAAATTCACTGACTTCTGGAACTAACATTGAAGTGGATGGAATCTGGGGAAGAATGACCACAGCACAACTCAAGAGATATTGGAAGCAATTAGGATGGAGAACAACAGGAACATACTGTGGCAAAAAAACTTGTTCAGCCTTATATTCTAACAGAAAGAATTAATAAAGGATTGCTTTCAGGTATGATGTAAGTTATTATAAAAATATAGAATGACTTTTGATAAACTTGAAAACCAAAAATAAACGTTGTAGGAATTAAACTATTTCTACATTATTACTATAAGCACACCAAACAAACCGCATAAACCCGTACTTTTAAGCTTACATTGAAGAAGCTGCTAAAGCAGGTAAATTCTAAGGAATTGCACAAAAATTCATAGAAACGCATGATAAAAATTAGGCATTTTGCATAAAAGTGCCTAATTTTTATTTTTTTGAAAATAAGCCTAAAAATAGCCGTGCCCACGTCATGCCCACGGAAATTTTCTCGCGTGGGCATGACTTTTATAAAAATGACGATAAATTGGATTATTCAGACGATAAATTGGATTATTCAGACGGTGATATTTGATGCATATATGACTGTATAGTGTTTGCTCGAAAAGTATATATAATGAATGCGTGTATTTAACTTGCATATTTAGCAAATAAGTTTCATAATAGAATGTGTCGAACAAAATCAACTTGAAAAATTAGGGGGTTTCTGTCGACCCATGATAGTGCAAAAAATATAGGGGATCGACAGAAGGCGAAAACGCCTAAAATAGGAGGTGTTGCAGAAATATATGATTAGGGACAAGAAAGAAATGTTGAATTTTGAAGAGGTCGACAAAATAGAGACGTTTTTTGGCTTAAATAAGGGGATGATTTTGGGACGGGAATTAATAGAATCATAATGGAATTTAAATTTTCATCAAGAAGATCATACTTCTCCTGAAGCTCCTGAATTAATAGAATCATAATGGAATTTAAATAGTGTTGGGATTACAACTTGTTTTTTTGTTCCAGAAGGAATTAATAGAATCATAATGGAATTTAAATTAAATGACATTGAGCTTGTAGCTGCTGCATTTCCATCGAATTAATAGAATCATAATGGAATTTAAATATAATTATCATCGTTCCCGATGCTTACTTCGTATATGAATTAATAGAATCATAATGGAATTTAAATGTACAAGGTATTTGCACCGCCAATTCGTGATCAGAGGAATTAATAGAATCATAATGGAATTTAAATAGAGTCTTATGCTGATGAAGGCTGTGAATATGAGGATAGGAATTAATAGAATCATAATGGAATTTAAATTGTTTTTTCTCGTCCGTAATCGATCACAGCGTTCGGAATTAATAGAATCATAATGGAATTTAAATTTGGTTTTAAATGTCTTGAAAGAAGATATGAGTAAGAATTAATAGAATCATAATGGAATTTAAATTTCAATTCGGCATATTGAGTTACAAGTGCATCTTTTGAATTAATAGAATCATAATGGAATTTAAATTTTGCATAGGTAGTAGGCAACTACGCTAGCCAATACGAATTAATAGAATCATAATGGAATTTAAATTTCTCGTAGCCGTATTTCTTCATCAGCTCGCTCATAGAATTAATAGAATCATAATGGAATTTAAATTATGTAAATATAGTCACTCAACGTTTACTCCTTTTTTGAATTAATAGAATCATAATGGAATTTAAATTCATAATTACAGATGCGATACTGGCTGCTAATCCGGAATTAATAGAATCATAATGGAATTTAAATGACCTTGATACGCATTCCAATCACCGTTGCAAGCTGAATTAATAGAATCATAATGGAATTTAAATTCGTTTAAGTCCTCCTTCATTTCTAATTCTTTCATTGAATTAATAGAATCATAATGGAATTTAAATAGCGCAGATAGATTGATACTCCGCCCGATCATCATGAATTAATAGAATCATAATGGAATTTAAATTGGAAAGTCACATAAGACTGACAGGGAACAAGAACTATGAATTAATAGAATCATAATGGAATTTAAATTGGAAAGTCACATAAGACTGACAGGGAACAAGAACTATGAATTAATAGAATCATAATGGAATTTAAATTTTATTGATCCAATTAAGAAGAAAGCAGAGCCGGAGAATTAATAGAATCATAATGGAATTTAAATTAGTCCGTTATGATCGTAAATTTGATATGTAATTTATGAATTAATAGAATCATAATGGAATTTAAATGTACTATCTTCCTCTCCATATTCAAAAGATTCAATCGAATTAATAGAATCATAATGGAATTTAAATGACCTTGATACGCATTCCAATCACCGTTGCAAGCTGAATTAATAGAATCATAATGGAATTTAAATATTGGTATCGTAACATTAAATATACCCTCAAACTGTGCGAATTAATAGAATCATAATGGAATTTAAATGTAGACGCTAACGAATTGATAGCATTTTGAATCTCGAATTAATAGAATCATAATGGAATTTAAATTGCTGCTGACATTTATTTTTCCTCCTTTTCTTCATCTGAATTAATAGAATCATAATGGAATTTAAATCATTTTGAAGTAATGGCTAAGTAGGTGGTTATATGGCGAATTAATAGAATCATTATAATGGAACTTAAAGATGGATTTCAATGTAACAGGTTGGAAATCTTAAGGCACTTGGGACCAAATGAGTCAACTGGAACCTTAAGAATATAGATTAGAAGGAAAAATCTGATAATTAAAATAAGCGTTTAATCCAGAAATGAGATGTGATAAAGAAAAGAATAAAGAGCTGGTTTTAATTGTAAAATTTATGGGGAACTAACATCAGCTTATTGACATGAATTTAAAAATAAGTATAATAATAGTTGAGTAATTGTTCAACTATTATTATTTGGAGGTGAATATATGCCAAAAACGTCTTATATTTGTAATTGCGATGTAATTCATGAGGATATTGTGAATGATGTGAAATCCAAGATGCAGCCAAAAGATGATTATATCCAGTTGGCTTCTTTGTTTAAGCTATTTGGAGATGGAACTAGAGTACAAATCTTACACGCTCTAGAACAGAGTGAGATGTGTGTATGTGATCTTGCAGTGCTACTGGGGGTAACAAAATCTGCAATTTCGCATCAGTTAAAGGCATTACGCCTTGCGAATCTGGTAAAATTCCGTAAAGAAGCACAGATAGTTTACTACTCGCTGGCAGATGATCATGTGAAAGAGATTATTGACAAGGGATTTGAGCATCTTTGGCAGAAATAATATTTTTTAACATTATAGTTGAGTAATTGAACAATTAAACAAATTATAAGGAGATTAGCATGAAACGCATATTTCTATTAAAAGGGTTGGACTGTCCAAATTGTTCCGCAAAAATTGAAAAAGAAGTCGGAGAGTTGGATGGAGTGCAATCCTCAGTGGTAAATCTGATGAAGCAGACGCTTACAATCAATGTTACTCAGACAGCCGCAGATACGATAGCCAGTCAGATTGAAACGATTGTTTATAGTCATGAGCCAGATGTGGAAGTTCAGGAAGAAACCGTTATGAATGTTACAAAGAGTTATTCGTTAAAAGGGTTGGACTGTCCGAATTGTTCCGCAAAAATTGAAAAAGAAGTCGGAGAGTTGGATGGAGTGCAATCCTCAGTGGTAAATCTGATGAAGCAGACGCTTACAATCAATGTTACTCAGACAGCCGCAGATACGATAGCCAGTCAGATTGAAACGATTGTTCATGGCCATGAGCCAGATGTGGAAGTTTCTGAAATTGTACAGGAATCTTATATACCGGAAAAAAAGCAGGAGGCCAATGAATCCTATAACAATGAGGATAAGAAGTTGACAGTTCGTTTAGCGACTGGTGCAGCAATCTATGCCATTGGTATGGCATTGACTGTTTTTGCGAAAGTGCCACTGCCTATCGAGTTAGCTTTTCTCATTGTTTCTTATGTTATTCTTGGTGGAGATGTTGTATGGCAGGCTGTGAGGAACATTTCAAAGGGGCGTGTATTTGATGAACATTTTTTGATGAGTGTTTCTACGATTGGGGCTTTTGTCATTGGTGAATATCCAGAAGCAGTTGCTGTCATGCTATTCTATCAGGTAGGTGAATTTTTTCAGTCATTGGCTGTTAAGCGTTCCAGAAAATCTATATCAGACTTAATGGATATACGTCCAGATTCTGCTACAGTAAGAAGAAATGGGGAATTGATTACCATATCTCCAGAAAATGTCTCCATTGGTGAGATTATTATTGTAAAGCCTGGTGAAAAAATTCCATTAGACGGTGTGGTATTGGATGGAGATTCTATGCTGGATACAAGGGCCTTAACAGGAGAATCAGTTCCGAGAAGTGTTCATAAAGGAGACGAAGCACTTTCCGGTTGTATGAATCAGACGGGTGTCTTAATGATTAAGACAACAAAAGCATTTGGTGAATCTACGGCTTCAAAGATTATTGATCTTGTGGAAAATGCGTCAAGCCGAAAAGCACCAACAGAAAATTTTATTACTACATTTGCACGTTATTATACACCTGTGGTTGTAATCTTAGCAGCTTTTCTGGCGATTCTGCCACCGATCATTCTTGGCGGAGGCTGGACAGAGTGGATTCGCAGAGGATTTGTTTTCCTTGTGGTATCTTGTCCATGTGCATTGGTTATTTCAATCCCGCTGACTTTCTTCGGCGGCATTGGTGCAGCATCTAAACGAGGTGTTCTTGTAAAAGGAAGCAATTATTTAGAGGCACTTAATAATGTCAGCGTTATTGTGTTCGATAAAACCGGAACACTTACAAAAGGTGTTTTCAATGTGACAGATATTTTGCCTGCAAATGGATTTTCAAAAGAACAGGTTCTGGAGTATGCGGCAGAGGCAGAGAGTTTTTCTAACCATCCTATTGCAAAATCCATTCTTGCTGCTTATGAAAAAGAAATTGATCAGTCAGTGATTTCTGATTATAAGGAAATTTCAGGATATGGAATCAGTGTAATGGCAGGGGAAAAGAAAGTTTTTGCTGGCAATACGAAACTTATGGATACAGAATGCATAGAGTACACAACCTGTGAAAAAGCAGGTACAAAAGTTTATTTGGCTGTAGATGGTCAATATGCAGGATGTATTTTGATAACAGATGAAGTGAAGCTGGACAGTAAAAAAGCAATTTCTGACCTGAAACATATCGGCGTGGAAAAAACAGTCATGCTTACCGGTGATGATGAAAAAATTGGGAAGTCTGTTG